>Ga0307509_10000015_pt1 | contig 276050 bp, 200 predicted proteins | sample 10_EM_MG_FD_202245 | JGI IMG/M metagenome (GOLD analysis project Ga0307509, IMG submission 202245) | Populus trichocarpa ectomycorrhiza microbial communities from riparian zone in the Pacific Northwest, United States - 10_EM | ecosystem: Host-associated > Plants > Roots > Unclassified... | reverse complement strand
GCGTCACCTGCGGGTTGAGCGAGCCGACGCACGACAGGTACGTGAGCCGGGGCGCGTGGGTCGCCTTTGCGACGGCGATCGCGAGCACGGCGAGCGGCGAGGCCACCCCGGTCGCGACCACGGCGCCGTCCTCGATCTCGAGCGCCATCTGCCAGACCATGCGTTCGGCCGCCGTCGCGCTCATGCCGCACCTCGGGCCGGCATCGCGGGGACCGTGATCCGCGCGCCTTGCATCGCGCGGATCCAGTCCGCGCCCCGTCCGGCCTCGGCCTCGGCGAGGTACGCGAGCAACGCCGGCTCGTCGTGCGGATAGCGCCCGACGCAGCCGGTCGGCCATGCCCCGCCGGGCGCCTCGGAGACGCGCTCGACCTGGAACGACGGCACGGTGACCCGCGGCAGCTCGCGCACGCGGACCTCGGCGGTAGCGATCACGCGGCGCGACGCGCCGACCATCAGCAGATCGGTCGTCGGATCCTCGAAGTACAGGTTGCCGGCGTCGTCGGCCGCGTGGGCGTGGACCAGCGCGACGTCGGGGTGAAACGCGCGCTCGACCGGGACCCGCAGGCCGGTGAACGGATCGACCGCATAGGCCGGCGGATCGAGCGTCGACACCTCGGAGACGTCGGCGTCGGGCGCAGGGATGAACGGCAACCCCATGCTCGCGGCACGCAGCCGCTGCACGATGCGGTAGCCGTCGTGCTCGGCCCACGAGATCGAGCCGCTCTCGATCGCGCGCTTGAGCGACGGCATCTGCCGCACGCGGTTATCGAGCGTGATCGCGCCGAACAGCAGCTCGACCCGGGCCGCCGAGCCGGTCGCGACCAGCACCTCGGCCGGCAGCGGGTTGGGCAACGACACCATGCGCAGATCGCGGCGACCCGCGCGGATCAGCGCGAACATCAGGGCCATCGGCGCGCGGCCGAGCATGAAGCCACCGGGGGCCAGCCACGCGCCGTCGGGGATCGACTGCGCCGATTCGTCGAGGCTGCACCACAGCGTCACCGCGCACCGCCCGTCGCGATGGTCGTGGCCACGAGACTGTTCCGCGCGACACGAATGTTCCGCGCAGCCCCCTCGATCAAGACCGGGGCATCAGACCTTCGAAGAACAGATCGATCATGCCGTCGGACACCTGGCGCGACGTCAGCTTGCCGTCGGCGCGGTACCACTTGTAGATCCACAGCACGACGCCCAGAAAGCTGAACGCCGCGAGCGTCGGATCGACCGGGCGAACCTGCCCGCGCTCGATCGCCTCGCGAAACGCGGCCTCGAGGAAGCCGACGTAGCGCTTCTTGCGCGTGTTGATCTCCTGCTTGGCGACGCCGGTCAGCGTCTGATGCTCGTGCAGGATGATGGTGACTTCCTTGCTGGAGTCGAGCGTGACGAGCGCGATGTTGCGCGCCATGCACTCGCGCAGCCGCGCGACCGGATCGGCGATATCGCCGACCTTGGCGAGCACCATGTCCTCGAACAGATCCATGCCGTAGTGCATGATCGCCAGGAGCAGCGCTTCCTTGGTCTTGATGTGGTGGTAGAGGCCGGCCTTGGTCAAGCCACAGGACTCGGCGATCTCCTGCATGCTCGTCGCCTCGTAGCCACGCTGAAAGATCAAGCGCGCCGCTCGCTCGAGAATCTCGTGGTACCGCTGGTCGCGAGGGCGGCTCACCTGCTTCGTGTAACACATCGCACGAATGAGCAAACAATGGAACCTCCTACCTACCGGTCGGTAGTTACTAGCTACCGACTGGTTGGTCAAGTCCCGTTTCACTTTTGAACGAGCTACAGCGGGCTCGGTGCGCCGACGAATTGCACGTCGAGGCCGGCGAATCGCTGGCGCAGCTCGTCGGCAATCCTCATCGGTCCAAACACTTCGGTCGCGTAGTGCCCGGCCGCGACCAGCGTGATCTGGAGCTCCTTCGCGAGATCTCCCGCACGCTCGGCCAGCTCGCCGGTAAGGAACAAATCACAGCCTGCCGCCGCCGCGGCCTCGAGCAGATCGGACGCCGCGCCGGAGCACACGCCGACCTTGCGAACCACCGGTGGACCGTGCGGGAACACGAACGGCGGCTTGCCGACGCTCGCGGCGATCCGCGACACGGCGTCCTCGCGGGTCAGCGGTGTCGACCACGTCCCGGCCAGCCCGAGCAGCGTCCCTCGCACCGCGCCGAACGGCTCGCGCGTCGCGCCGAGCGCCAGCGCGTCGCACAGCCCGGCGTTGTTGCCAAGCCGGGCGTGCTTGTCGAGCGGCAGGTGATACGCGGCGAGCGAGACATCGTTGCCGAGCAAGAGCTTCAAGCGCCGCGCGAGCGGCCCGGTGATCTTCGTCAGCCCCGCGCCCCAGACCAGGCCGTGATGGACGATGATCAGATCCGCGCGCCGCTCGATCGCGCGACCGATCAGCTCGGCCGATGCCGACACACCGGTCACGACGCAGTCGACCTCCATCGTGCCCTCGACCTGGAGCCCGTTAGGCGCGAAGTCGTTGAACCGCTCGATCTCGAGGGTGGCGTCGAGGTAGCTGACGACCTCGCGCAGATGGATCGGCATGGCGCAGATCCTGGGCGAGACCGGCGAGCCGGTCAATCCGCTGCGGCGGTTCCCGTCATCGATCGCGGGGCGCCGGGTCTCGCTCGACCTTGCTCGGCCGCGCAGCGGCTCGCGCCGCCGGGGTGGGCCGACCCTGGCGCACACGGACAGCGTCCGACGGCCGGACGCTCCGGACAAACCACCCTGGCAAGTCATCGCGATCGCAGGCCGTCGATTGGCGTGGGCCTTGGATCAAGTCGCGGCATGCGTGACCATCAAGCCCAGATTCCTCATCCGCTCGATCACCATCCCTCGTTCCGCGCGCTGATCGCGGCGGCGCCTCCGGTGGCCGAGCTCGCCACCCGGATCGCGCATCGCGGCATCATCAGCTCGCTCGCGATCGCGTGCAGCGATCTGGCCGATGGCTTCGCGTCGCCACCGGACAGCCGGCGCCGCGTGCGAGCGCACCAGCGCGCGTGGATCCACATCCGCGAGATCGATCGCGTGGTCGCCGAGGCGGGCCGCAACCGCCGTGCCCCCAGCGACGTCGTCAGCCGCGCACAGCGCGCCGTCGACCGCGCTGACGTGCTGATCGGCGCACTACTGCCGTCCTGAATTCAGCCACTTGAGAGATTCGGCCGGGCGATTTGCGACGGCACGTGATGTGCGACCTCTAGATGAAGATAGCATCCGCGTTCGAGCGGGAGAATTAACCCCGGTTGGAGGACTTATGAAGGCAGCAATCCTGGTCGTCGGCCTACTTGTCTCGGTAGGCGCCTGCAAGAAGAGCGGAGGCGGTGGCGGTGGCGGCGGCGGCTGGGGCGTTGGTGCTGCCGGCCTGATGATCAACGTGAAGACCGATGGCACCTCCTCCCGGTACGATCTCGCCTCCACGGAGAACCTCAACAACATCGCGTGCCGCTTCCAAGGTGAAGCCTGGGTCGTCGGCGACCACGGCACGCTGCTCTACACCAACGACGGCGGCGATACGTGGTTGCCGCAGACCATCCCGACCACGGCCGATCTCCGCGCGATCGCGACCCAGGACTTCGGTCCGGTGTTCGTCGCCGGCAATGGCGTGTTCCTGACCTCGACGGACACCGGCGCCCACTGGACTTCGCTCGGGGATGGCAGCGCGAACTTCCGCTCGATCGCGGCCGCGCAGGACGCCGAAGTCGTCCTCGCGGTGTCCGACGACGGCGCGCTGTGGTCGTACGAGAACAACCAGCTCGTCAAGCGCGGCAGCTTCGCCGGCGCGCGCGTGGTCGCGGTGTCAGCCGACGGCCTGACCGCCATGCTCGCGGGCGACAACCTGCTCGCGCGCAGCACCGACAGCGGCCGCACCTGGTCGACGCTGACCGGCACCGAGCGCGCCAGCTACGACGACGTCCGGCTCGACTCCACCGGCGCGGCCACCGCGGTCGGCACCGGCGGCGCCATCGCTCACATCTCGAGCGACAACGCCGTCGTCATGCAGCACGTCGGCACCGCGGATCTCCACACGATCCACGTCGCCGAGGTCGGCGAGTACGAGAGCATCGGGTTTGCCGCCGGCGATGGCGGCAACGTGTTCGTGACTCACGATGGCGGCTGGACCTGGACCGCGGGTCAGAACGTCGGGCTCACGGTGCGCGGCCTCGACGAGATCGGCGACGGACACCGCTGAGCGCTCGGCTCCGCGCGCCTCGGGATCAGACAGAATTATCCACCTCTCGTGAACGCCGGGCCGGCTCCGAAAATCTACGGAGCCGTCGCCTCTCCTTCGGCTACCTCAGCCACCCCGCCGTGCCGGACCAAATCCCCGCATGATGACCGGGCGTGGACATCGAAGCGAATCCCGAGAGCCTGCTCGGCGAGGTGATCGCCTCGCGCTACTGCATCGAGGCTCACCTCGGTCACGGTACGATGGGCACGGTCTATCGCGCGCGCCACATCAAGCTCGGTCGGATGTTCGCGATCAAGATCTTGCACCCGCGCCTGCTCGGCGATGACAACATCCGCCGCCGGTTCGATCGGGAAGCCGAGCTCGCCGGCTCGCTGCATCACCCCAACGTCGTGAGCGTGGTCGACACCGGCGAGACACCGGACGGCCTGTGCTACCTCGTGATGGACTACGCCGAGGGTGCCACGCTGCTCGCGCTGCTCGGCGAGCTCGCGCCGATGCCGGGGCCGCGGGTGATCGCGCTGGTCAGCCAGCTGTGCGCCGGCCTCGAGCACGCCCACGAGCGCGGCCTGATCCACCGCGACTTCAAGCCCGAGAACGTGATCGTCGAGCGCGCCCGCGACGGCGTGGACATCCCGAAGATCGTCGACTTCGGCGTCGCGATCCTGCGAGACGATGCGGTGTCCACCCGCTCCGACCGGCTGACCAGCTTCGGCCTCGTGCTCGGGACGCCGCACTACATGGCCCCCGAGCAGGCGACCGGCGCGCCGATCGATCACCGGATCGACCTGTTCGCGCTCGGCGTGATGACGTTCGAGATGCTCACCGGCCGACCACCGTACGATGGCGATGGTGTCGACCTCGCGCTCGCGAATCTGGTGCAGGCCACGCCGGTGATGTCGGTGCGCGTTCCGGGGCTCCGGGTCGATCCGCTGCTCGAGGCGTTCACGCGCATGTTGATGATGAAGCCACGCGACGCGCGCCCGGCGACCGCCAAGGCCGCGCGCGATCTGATCGAGCTGATCGGGCGCGATCGTCCTGCCGCCGCAGCCGCGCTAGGCGTCGAGCTCGAGGGCACGCCGGCGGCACCTGCCCCGCCCCGCGCGAAGCCCGCGCCGGCATCCCCGCCGGCCCACTACGGAGGACACGCCGTGCTTCCGCTGGCGTTCCAGCTCGCGGCAGCGCCAGCGCCCCACGCGTTCGTCGATCCGCGCGTCGCCGAGCAGACATGGACACCGCACAGCTGGCCGGGTGCGAGCGCAGCGAGCGACCACTTCGCAGAGATCGCGCCGCGCTACCAGGGACGCAAGATCGCCGCGGGCATCGGCCTGGTCACGGTCGCGGCGATCGTGATCGCGGTGGCCGCACGCTGGACCACGACACCGAGCGCGCCAGAGCTTGCGTCGGTGCCGGCGATCGATGCGGTCAGCCCCACGATCGCGACGCCGCGGCCGTCCGGCGTTGCTGCGGTTGCCGCCCCGGAGAATGACCCGCCGCCGGCCACCCCGCTGATCGGGCCGAGCGGGCCGGAACATGCGCCCCCCGGCGACCCACCGGCCCACGCCCCCCGCCCCACCACACCGACGACGATCGGAAAGCCGGTAGTCCAGCGCCCCGCCCCCCAGCCGACCTGGGTGACGCCGGTGACGCCCGCCCACCCGCGGATCGCACCGCCACCGGCTGTGCCCGCAGTGGCTCCCGCCGCGCCCGCCGACCAGGCGGATCACGCCACGGCGAGCTACCTCGCGCAGCACTACGTCTTGGTCGGGCAGCGGCTCAAGCGACTCGATCAAACCAAGGGTGCCCGCGCCGCGGCAGATCTATGGTCGCCGTATCTCCGGATCCGGATCAACGAGGTGATCGGCGTCCCGGCGAAGCGCGAGCAGGCCGAGGGGGTGCTCCGCCGCCTCGACGACCAGATCGCAAGCCGCGCGAAGTAGCTACGCCGCCGGCGCCGCGTCGCGGATCCACAGCTCGAGCGCGTCGCCGCCGGCCGGCTCTCTCGAGATCAGCTGGTAGCCTGCCGGGAGCCTGCCGCCGAACCCATGATACGTGACGACGCGCGTCCCGACCCGCGTGGTCGCGAGCCGCTGCTCGATCCGCCGCAGCGTGCCCTGGATCGTCGCGTAGCGCAGGAACGGGCTGGCATGCGGCGCGAGCATCAGCGTGCCGAACGGGTTGTAGAAGTACAGCGCATCGAACTCGTCCCATGCCAGGCGAGATCCGTCGCCCTGGACGAACCGGGTGCGCCGGCTGATGTCGAGCGCCCAGGCCGCCTGGTTGGCGGCGGCGACCAGGTTCGGATCTTGTTCGACCCCCCACCACATCGCGCCGGTCACCAGCGCTCCGACCAGGCACATCTTGCCGACGCCAGCCCCGACGTCGAGCACCCGCAGCCCCGGGTCCGGAGCGAGCAGCTCCGCGGCGCGCATCGCGATCGCGACCGGCGTCCAGTGCAGATGCGACCTCTCGCGAAGCTCCTCGGGGAACACCTGATCGAGCTCTGCGTCCGAGATCGCGGTGCGCTGCTGCAGCGCCTCGCGAATCACCAGCGCATGGCGAGTCATCGCTCGTGCATCTCGATGCGATCGCCCGAAGTCGTCATAGCCGCCATCCCCCAGAACGTAGCAGCTCCGGTCGGGCCCCGAGCGGCGATCGCCGTGCCGCCGGCGGCAGAACGACGCCAGCAGGCTCGGTCGGGGCACGGGCACGGCGGCGCTCGCGGCTAGATCCTCACGCCCACGAACGCGCTCGGCCAGGTCGTCATCGTCACGCCCTTGTCCATCGCCGCGCCGCCGGTCGTGCTGCGCTCGAGGATCAGCGGCGAGCGCTGATCGTTGGTGAAGTAGGCGTTGAGCACGCCGCCGGCGACGATCGCGAACGGTCCCCAGTGATGCGCGACCGAGAGCCGGAGTTGCCCGAGCACGCTGACGTCGCTCTCGTGGCGCGGCCCGTGGTTGACCTGCCAGCCGATCGCCTCGAGATCCACCACGGTGTTGTCGAACGACACGCTGGGACCAAACCCCAGGCCGTACATCCAGACGTCGTCGTTGGGCCCGGTGTCCTCCTTCACGGGGTGACCGCCGATGCCGTAGACGTTGTGCCAGCGCCGGCCGCCGTGACGGAACAGGATCGTGCCGGTCTTGCTGGAGTCGATCGCGGTCTCGAGATCATAACGCCCGCCCGGCACGATGTTGATGAGCCCGAACGAGAAGCCATCGGCGGAGCCGACGTTGACGACGCCGATCTGGACGCCATCGACCTCGTGCGCGACGTTGATGGTGCCGAGCTGTAGCCCGCGCACGCGATGCGCGACGTTGACGACGCCGGAGATCTGGATGTTCGCGGTGCCGCGCGCCACGCTGGTGACGCCGCTGGCCTGAAACCCGGCATCGCCACCGGCGGCCGACGCAACCCCGGCGATCTGGACGCCTGCATTGCCACGCGCCGCGCTCGCCACACCGGCGACCTGCGCGCTCGCGTTGCCACCCGCCGCGGCCGCGACACCGGCGACCTGGGTCCCGGCGCTGCGGCGCGCGACCGTGGCGACGCCAGCCACCTGGGTGTCGGCGGTCGTGCGCGACACGGCGGCGACCCCCGCCGCCTGGAAGCCATCGATCCGATCGGCGACCGCGGCGGCGCCGGCGATTTGCACGCCGTCTAGCTCACCGGCGACCGCCGCGACGCCTGCAAGTTGAGTCCCGGCCACGCGGCGCGCCACCGAGGCCACGCCCGCGATCTGAAAGCCGCCGGCGAGGCTCTGCGCCAGGGCCGCGACCCCGGCGATCTGGAACCCGGAGACGTAGCCGCGCTCGATATCGGCGACGCCGCTGATCGATAGCCCGCTCGAGCCGCCGGACACGCCGACCAGCAGGTCGATCGACAGGTAGTGCCGCACCGAGCCCACATGGGTGAAGTCGGTCGACAGCCCCGGGACCAGGCCGAGCGCCAGGAGTCGGTGCTCGCGCGCGGCTTCGGGCTCGAACCCGCCCGGCGGCGGCGCGACCGCCACGGCCGCGACGACCTCGGGCCGCGTGACCGGTCCGTCGCCGGGCGCCTCGACCGACGGTGCCTCGCTGACGTCCGGCGCCGCCGCGGCGACCTCGGTCAGCGTCTGTTCAGGCGCCGGCGCAACATCGACGAGCGCCCCGGCAGGCGCCGGCGGATCGGGCAGCGGCGCCGGCGGAACATCGACCGGCGCCGCGGCGGGCGCGGGCGGCTCGGGCAGCGGCGCCGGCGGCAACCCGGCAAGAACGTCTTGCGCCTCGTCGCGCACGACGTTGCCGGCCAGCAGCGTGACCACGAGCTTCCACTGCCGCGTGTCGTTGCCCAGCTTGATCGAGCGCTGGCGCAGCGCCCCGGAGCGCGGCGCAAACAGGATCGCCGCGACGTTCTTGCCATCGATCGCGATGTCGAGGCACGGCAGCGCGCACGTGCCATCGACCCGCTCGACCTCGACGCCGAGCTCCTTGGCGATCGCGGCGCCGAGCGCGGCGCCATCGATCGAGCCGTGAACGGCGAGGTGCAACGTCCGCTCGCCGTCGGCGCGTGCGGTGGTCGCGAGAGCAAGCGCGAGCAGGAGCGGCGTGGATCTCATGGCCCGTAGTCTCCCGATGGGCCACGATCGTTCATCGCAATCTCGATCTCGCCGGGCGATCTCGATCATGGGTAGTGCGCCAGCCGGCCGACAACCTGCGCGGCTTCCGTCTGGCGATAGCCGGCGGGCTCGACGTCGCCGCGAGCGAACGGCTCGAGCGCCGCGCGCGCCTCGGCATACCGCCCGAGCCGCGCGAGCAAGATCCCGCGGTTGTAGCGGGCCTCGACGGCGAACCGCCCGACCGGCTCGGCCGCGAGGTAGGCGTCCCAGGCGGCCAGCGCCGCCGCCGGGTCACCGCCATGGAAATGTAGGTCGTGGGCCGCGCGATACAGCGACTCCACCATCGGCGCCGGCTCGGCAGCACGACGCACCACGCGCGGCGGCGCCAGCGGGTCCGCGGGTACCGCCGGCGCCGCCGGTGGCACCGCCTCGGGAACCGACACCGTCGCGGGCGCGACCATCGCCTGCGAGTGACGCGGCGGCGGCGGCGAGGCGACCGGCGGCGAGGCAGTCGGTGGCCGCTCCACCGGCGTCCACAGCGCCGCGACATGGCCGGTCGCCAGCGCCCACGACACCGTACCCACGAACAGGATCGCGAGTGTGGTCAGGATGCCGACCAGACGATGCCGGCCGCGCGCCCGGGCCTCGAGCGATCGCCGCACCCGCAGCTGCGTGGCCGCCACCAGCTCGGGATCGTCGTCGGCTGCGGTGCGGATCACACCGACCAGATCCTCGAGTCTCATCGCTCGTCCTCTCGGTGCGCGCTCTCGAGCTTCTCGCGCAGCTTGCGCTTGGCATGAAACAGCCGCGTCCGCACCGTGCCCTCGGGCGCGCCGACGATCTCGGCGACCTCCACCGACGTCCGCTGCTCGGCCTCGCACAGCACGAACACCACCCGCTGATCGATCGGCAGCTCGTCGAGCGCCGCCCACAACTTGCGGGCGAGCTGCTGGGTGATCAGCTGCTCGGTCGCGTCGGTCGATTGCACCCGCAGCCCCTCCTGGGCGGCGAGCCGCTCGGTCGCTCGGCGGCGCCGCATCGCCGCCCGGACGTGCCGGCGCGAGTGATTGGCCGCCACACCGATCAGGAACGCGCGCAGCGAGCTGTCGCCGCGAAACCGCCGGATCGCCCGCGGCAACGCGACGAACGCCTCGTGCACGATGTCCTCGGCCGAGGCCGAATCACCGACCAGCCGGCGGGCAAAGCCGCGGATCGCTGCATGGTGGGTGCGATACGCCTCCTCCACCGCGTCGCGGTCGCCGGCGCGAAGCCGCGTGACCAGCGCGTGGTCCGCAGCGGCTTCGGTACCCGGGACCGACATCACCAGCGGCATCGAAATCGCGGTCACCGGGGCAGTGTTCCCGGTGGGGGCGAGACCGTTCAAACGAATCGTCCGCGGCGGTCAGATTTCCGGGCCCGCGGTCAACACGGCGATGGTGCAGTCCTACTGACTCATCGGTCGGGAGATCGTCGAGGCAGTTTTTGTCTCGCGTTTCCGATAGGTTCCGCGCTGTGGACGATGTCCCAGGCACTGCCTGGGACATGGAACGCGGCGATTCCCCAGGCAGCGTCTGCGATCGTCGTCCTCGGGCGAGGTGATCTTGACCATCGCGGCGTTCTGCTCCGAGCACAGCACGATGCCGAGCGTCTTGTGCTCGCGCTCCGGCGCGCTGCGTCCGATCGAAGTAATTGACGTACATCTGCATCTGGCCGAGGTCCTGATGGGCTCTGTTGCACTGTCGATCTCGAATTCGCGGCCCGGTAGCGGTGCCGACGCCACGAGCACCGCCAACGTCAGCGTGATGCGCAACGACGAGGACGTGAAGACACGCGTGCGGTATCGCAGCGACAGTGCAAATCACTGATCGATCATGATACACTTCTGCCGTGGGCGCGTTCGATCGTTGGAGGCTTTGCGTCGCTGTGGTATTCGTCCTGCCCAGCATCGCAGGCTGTGCCGTGCCACGGCACGCGACGGCAGATCCGGGGCGACTGGCACGAGCCGATGCCGAGCTGATGCGCGGCTGCTACGACTGCCTGCTCGCGGCGCGCGACGAGTACACTGGACTCGCCGGCTCCAGCGCATCTGGCCCCGCGTCGATCGCCACGCGCTTGTTCGAGACAGATCTGCTGATCGCGGTGCGCGAGAAGGAGCTCGGGTTGCCGCCATCGCAGGCGTTGGCCGAAGCGCACCGGTTGGCGGCATCACTGCCGCCCCGCTCGGCAGCAACGCGCTACGTCGCGCTCGCCGAGGCTGTGCCGCCCAACGATCTGGGAGTGCCTGCCCATGAGCTTCGCGTATTTCGCTCCAGACACGCGGACGCGTTGGGAGATATGCGCGCTCAGATCGCGTGGCTATCGCACGGCCCGTTGCGCACCCTCCTGAATGAATACCTCCGTCTCGCACTGGAATGTACCTACTTCGCCGAGACCCACGCCACACCGCCGAGCGAGTCCCGGCCGGCCGGGGAGCTCGTGCTCGAATATCGAGCCCAGATATGCGGATTCGGTCCGATGGCCGCGCTCGAGTCCGTGCGTGGCCGCGAGCCGCGGTTCGTCGAGACTTCGCTGTTCATCGCCAATACCGAGCTCGTGCTGGCGCCGCACGACGGTCCTCGGCGCGCACAGGAGCATCTCGCCGAAGCGGCGGCGAAGTTCCCGCGTTCGAGCGCAATCGACTACCTGACTGCGAGCTACGACTTGTGGGCCGGAGAGAACGAAGCCGCACTGGTGGCGTTCGATCGCACGCTCGCCGTGCATCCCGGCCACGAACGCGCGCGGCTCGGACGCACGATCAGCCTGTACCGGCTCGGGCGCGCGCAGGACGCCATCGACAACGCAACGCAGCTGCTCGAGCTCGGCTCCGAGCACCGCGTCGACGCCTTGTTCTGGCGTGCGCGCAGTCATTACATGCTGCACCAGCTCGATGAAGCGCGAACCGACATCTTCGCTGCCAAGGAGCTGACTGGCACCAATGACGTCTTGGGCCTGTCCGGAATCATCACATACGAGCTCGATGACCTCGATACCGCGCGAAGCGATCTGACGGCGGCGATCGCGGTCGGCCCGACAGATTGCACGTCGCGCTGGTACCTCGCGCTCGTCGAGCGGCGCGGCCGGCACTGGCGCGACGCAGGCGGCGGGTTCAGCGCGGCGATGACATGCTTCCATGACCGCGCCGCCGATAGCCTGGCGCAAGCCGCCGCCCTCCAGGCACGTACCGACATCGCGGCCGCATACCGCGAGCGCGCCGCCCGCGGCCTGACGGCGTCCGCGGAAGCCGACCGCAAGGAGGAGCGGCTCGCGGCGCTGGGCGGCGCCAGTTGCTTTGCCGCGGCGGGCGATGCGGCGGCCGCGCGGGCGCTGCTCGATGTCGCCGCCGAGGAGCCAGAGCTAGCGGAACGAGTCACCCGCGTACGCGCCCAGCTCGATCGCACGCCATCCCGCCGCAGGCCCTGAGGCCGGCGAACCAGACCGCCTCGACGCGTCCCGTACCGCTGGCCGCCACGAAGGTCAGGCCCGCCCGAGCCCCTCCGACACAGGCGAAGCATGCCTGTCGACGTCACCGGCGTCGGCCAGGTGCCGCATAATGTTGCAGCTCAGGTGGTCGCTCGACGGCGAGTAGGTCCTACCCGTGGTGCGGTCCCACTGCGCCAAGCCGCCGCCCGGTGTTTGCCAGCGCCCCCGATCGTGGGGCCTACCAGGCTGCGCCGGGCCACGCCCCGCGCAAGAGCGACGTTCGCACACCTGGGCGTGGAGCCTCGCCGATCTCCGTGCTGGCAAACGGCGTTCTCGTCGTCCTCGGGCTCACACTCGAGCGGACTTCGGCGCTATTCTCAGCGCCCACAGGGGAGACGAAGCGCGTCACGTTGTCATGGTCCAGGGCACAGCGGTTCCAATGAACGGCGAGGGCATCCCGCGGGTTGGCTTGGCGATTCGGGGGCGGGCGCGTGGCGAGCTCTAGGGGCAAGCGACCGAGGAGCAGCGGCGCGGAGAAGGACGTGGCGGCGCGGAGCACGCCGCAGGCCCCGCTGCCCGCGGAACCAGCGGCGACGTCGGTGCGGAATGGGTTGACCCGCTCCGTGATTTCATTGCATGGGAACATCATGGCTTGATGGTTAAGGTCAAGTCCGAATTTCAGTACGGCACAATGTCCAAACAGATACGGAATTAAGATGTCTATTTCAGAAATGGCGTCACATTTCCATCTATCGGGAATTCCTTCTCCGGTCGAGCTCACTCATATCCAGGAGTGATCAGTAATGTAGCAAGTTCCTTTTATCCAGAATCGATTTCTGATTCCGTTTGTCTTCCTAACACTACCACTGCTCGCCAGATCCTCAGAGCTCCTAATCCAAGTTCATTTTGAGATTGGGGATATCAATCGACTGCCAGTATGGACTGGTGACATATGCAGACGAAATATTCGCGAGAATCAAAATGGCCTTTGACTCGAATGAGCAAAGAACTGAAATTGCGGTTGATTTTAGAACCCCTGCGCCGTCTTCGTGGGCTGCGGTCCAGAGGTGGGCGCAGCTAGCGGTAGATCAAGGAGAGGAGATGTCGTTGCCTGTCTTTGAGCCTCTCTGTGAACCCGAGCGTCCGACAGATCATATGAGCTTTCGCATTGGCATTGCGCTCGGCCGATTCGGAGCAGATGGAGAAGGCAATCTCATCGACGCCCCGATCACAGCACTCCCTCACGGGGTTCGGTTCTTGTCCGACGCCAGCGACCACGATAGCCTCGCCCACTTGGCCGCGGCTCCCATCCTCGCTGCGTGGCAGGAGCACGGCGCCGCGATCGACGACAAGCGCACGCTGAAGAACTACCTGCAGGATCGGTTCTTCCCCGACGTCCACCGCAAGATGTACGAGAACCGGCCGATCTCGACAACGTGTTCCAGCTCAACGCGCCGGGCACCGTGTCGTCGTTCCTGCAGCGCATGGGCCGCACCGGCCGGCGCGACAACACCATCGCCAATACCACGTTCTTCTGCGACAACCCCGAGGCGGTGCTCCAGGCCGTGGCGCTGGTCGAGCTCGCCCGCGAAGGCTGGGTCGAATCGATCCCACCGCAACAGCGCTGCTGGCCGGTGCTCGTCCATCAGCTGCTCGCGTTCACCCTGGCGGCGGGTGGCATTGCTCGCGACCTCGCGTGGGACAAGCTGTCTCGGCTACCCGATCTCTCCGGGATCTCTCGCTTCGAGTTCGACCAGACCGTCGACTTCATGGTCCTCCACGACTTCCTGTTCGAATCGAGCGGGCTTTTGTCGATGGGCGAGGCCGCCGAGCGCAAGTACGGCCGGAAGAACTTCTCCGAGCTCTACGCGGTGTTCTCGAGCCCCCAGTACTACCGGGTCATCGGCCCCCACGGCGGCGACATCGGCTCGCTGGAGCAGAACTTCGTCGACAACCTCGTCGAGGATATGACCAGCTTCCTGCTCGGCGGGCGCGCCTGGCTGGCCCGCGCCATCGACCACAAGCAGCGCACCGTGGCGGTGATCCCCTCGCCACGCGGCAAGCAGCCGTCGTGGGGGGGCTTCATGCCGCGCATGCTCGGCTTCGAGGTCTGCCAGCGGATCAAGAAGCTATTGTGCGAGCCCGCGGAGTACACCTATCTCACCGAGAGCGCCGCCGCTGCCCTGCGACTCTATCGTGAGGAGTTCGCCGCGCTGCTCTCGCGCGGCAACGCGATCCAGGTCGCCGAGGACGGTACGCGATGGTGGACCCACGCCGGCGGCCGGATCAACCAGACGCTGCGCCACGCGATCGCCGAGCTCACCGGATGGAAAGTCTCGGCGGACAATGTCCGGCTGCGCTTCGAGGGCAATGGTGTGTCACATGCCACCGTCGTCGCAGCGATCGAGGCACTCGCCGCACCGGCGTTCTGGGAGGACGCCGAGCTGTGGCGGCGCATCGTCGCGCGGATCCCGCCCTATCGGTTCAGCAAGTTCCAGGCCGCATTGCCACCACGCTTCGAGCTCGAGCTGGTCGGCCGCTACCTCCTCGACCTCGACGGCACCCGGAGGTTCATCCTCGGCGATGCGGCGGCGGTTCCCAGCGAGCGGGTCGCGGACCTCCTGCGCCGCGTCATCTCCTCGTTTCCAGTCGCCGAACCGGGGCCGCAGGTCCCCGGCGTCCCGGCCGCACGCCCCTTACACACCATCCGGCTCGTCACCACCGACGCCGAGCTATCCGCCCTGTGTTCCGACCTGGCGAGCCGGCACGCGATCGCACTCGATGTCGAGACCACCCTGTTCGACCGTGACCTTTGCCTGATCCAGGTCGGGGTCGATGACTACAACGCCGTGATCGACGCCCGCGCGCCGATCGACCTCGAGCCACTCGCGCGAATCTTCGAGTCACCGGCGATCGTCAAGATCATCCACAACGCGACCTTCGAGCGCTCGGTCTTGCTGCGCGCGAACATCGCCCTGGCCAACGTCTTCGACACCCTCGTCGCCTCACGCCGGATTCGCGGTCGCCTCGCTGGGGGTCATAGCCTCGCAACCGTCTGCCGTCGCGAGCTCGACAAAGTGCTCGACAAGTCACAGCAGATCTCCGACTGGACCCGCCGCCCGCTCAGCGAGGCCCAGATCGCCTATGCCGCTCTCGACGTCGAGGTGCTCGTGCAGCTCTACGAGCTATTCAGCCGCATCCAGCCAGAGCTGCCGCTCGTCCCGACCGGACAGACCAGCTCATGACGGCACCGAGCCGCGCTACACGCTCGACTACCGGAGCGGCAACGGGGGGCCGAGTACTCGCGCGGCGCCCCACAGCGCGATGATCTCGACCCGCTGGGAGCGAGGACGCACGCGGTAGTAGACCAGCTGTTCGGTGTCGGGGAGAAGAAGCCGTCGGATCGGGCGTCCCTGGATGCCGATTCCCAGTTCCGGGTTGTCTTGCAGCAGACCGATCACACGAGCAAGCTCGTCGCGAAGCATCGGCGGCGCCGACTCGCGATTGGCGACCTACCCTCGCTGCGCCGCAGCTGCCTGACGACGTGCTCGGGGCATCCAACGGACTTCGTAGCGCATCTCGAAGGACCGCTACCGAGCGGCGCGGGCGATACGATCGAGCTCAGCCAGGACGACAGCAGACGACACCGACTCCGAACGATCTGCGTCGCCGATCGCGTCATCAAGCTCGGCGAGCTCGGCGGGCGTGAGCTCGATCTCGGCGTCTCGCTCGTCGTTCACGGCGATCGTGACGGCCGTACCGTCGGGTAGCATCACGCCGTCGGGAACCACGACGCCCCCACGAACGCGAGCCGAATAGACGCGAGACATGGTGGTACCTTAGCCCAGATCGGCGTGCCATCCACGAGTTGTTCACGCTCAGCGGCTCGTTCGGTACCCTGTTCAACCATCGAGACCTCAGTGGATTCCCAGAGTAGGCGATGGCGTCTCGCGCTCGCATTCGCGCTGGCGGTGCCATCTTGCGGAAAGTCGATGACCATGGCCGCTGATACCCCGACCGGTTCGACCACAGTGGGCGTGGTGCCCAACATCCCGCTCGGCCATCGCCTCACGCCCACGGCGTTCGCGCCTGGACACTACGCGACCGCGATCCAGCGAACGATGCACGGGACGCACGAGCTGCAGGTGCTTAACGAGGATTCGACGTCCATCTTCGCACTTGAGCTCACCCCTGACGGCACCGCCACGGCGTGCCGCGGCTGGCGGTACCTGTTTCACAACGACGGCCCGGAGATCCACACCGAGGATCGCTACCGCGAACAGCAGGGCTACCGGGGGCGCTACACGGTGGTCGATGGCATCGCTGAAGTCTTGCTCTCCGTCGACAACGGCGTATGCCCTCCTCTATTCGAGGGCGGACTCGCGCTCGCCCGCGCACCGAGCCTGAAGCTGCGCTGCGTGCGGGCCACGCCTAGCGGCACGAGCCCCATCCCGGTGCCGGTGCTGGTATGCCGGTCCGTCGACGGCAAGCCGTCGGAGCTCGAGCCGCACATGGTCGAGCAGCTCGCCGGGGCTGGCTGGTTCGCGCTCGGCAGCGGTAACGGCCTTCGCGTGTGGCTCACCGGTCGGCCTCCGGGCGCGCAAGAAGGTGACGATGTGCGCGCGACGGTGAAGGTCGCAAACGCGCCGTTGAGCACGAATTCATGGGAGCAGGCGTTCTAGGTCACGGTGTCCATCACCGGGCGCGCCTGGACCGTGCACCCGGTCTCCCCGTGCTTCGCGATCGGGCCGGCTAGAAATCGAAGTCGCGGAGCCAGTGGTCGTTGTAGCCGTCCGGGTGCTTGACCAGGTAGTCCTGGTGATAGTCCTCGGCCCGCACCCAGGTCGTCGCCGGCTCGATCGCCGTCACGATCGGGCGCTTCCACTTGCCGGACTTGTCGACCCGCGCCTTGACCTCCTCGGCGGCCCTGCGCTGCGTGTCCGACGTCGCAAAGATCTCGGAGCGGTACTGCGTGCCGACGTCGTTGTTCTGGCGGTTCAGCGTCGTCGGATCATGCCCGCGGAAGTACCAGTGGGTGAGCAGGTCCGTGTACGAGATCTGGTTGGGATCGAACACGATCCGGACCGACTCGGCATGCCCGGTGTCGCCGCTCGAGACGTCCTCGTACGACACCGACGTCGATTTGCCGCCCGCGTAGCCGACCTCGATCGACACCACGCCGGGCGCCTCGCGCATCACCTTCTCCATGCCCCAGAAGCAGCCGCCAGCGAGGATCGCGACCTCGCGCGGGCCCTTGGGATCGATCGCCGGCTTCGCCACCGCGGGCGGCGCCGACTTCGCGGGCTCGCAGCCAAAGCTCAACGCCGCGAACACCGACAATGCCAAGACCGAAGATCCGACCACGCGGGACATCATATGGGCTCGTTACGAACGAAGCGATGGCCGGTTACCTGCGCCGCAGGCTCGCTGCACGTAACACCTCGAATCGTTGATACAAACCGCCGGGTCCCGCCAGGAGTGCGCAGGCCATAGAAAGCCAAGTGCTCGAAATCAGATCGAGACCACCCAAGCGATCGTGGTTGCTCGGGTGCACGAGCTCGGCGCTGGATCGCGGTGAGCTAGTAGACGGCGAGCGCGACCGCGACGATCACCAGCGCGAGCAGCAGCGCGGGCACGATGAAGCGACGCATCGTCGCGGCGCGCGTGCCCGAACCGGCCATGCTGCGCTGCGCGGCGGGCGCGCCCGTGACGGTGCGGGCGCGAAGCCCCGGCGGCACGTGCTGCATCGGCGGCACGTGCTGCATCGGCGGCACGTGTTGCATCGGCGACACGTGCTGCATCGGCGGCACCTGTTGCATTGGCGGCACCTGTTGCATCGGCGGCACGTGCTGCATCGGCGGCACGTGCGCGTGCGCCACCAGCGGCACCGCCGGCGCGTGCGCGTTCGGCACCAGCGGCACCGCCGGCACGTACGCGTTCGGCACCAGTGGCACCGCCGGCACGTGCGCGTTCGGCACCACCGGCACGTGCGCGTTCGGCACGCGCGGCACGGGCGCCACGTGCGGAAGTGGCGGCACCAGCGGCGTGACGCCGCGCCGAGCGCGGTACCAAGCGCCCCGATCGATCAGCGGCTGCGAGCCGCGACCATCGATCAGCGGCTGAAAGCCACGGACGTCGATCGCGTGCTGCGATCCTCGTGCCGGTGGCGGATGGCGTTGACCATCGCGCGGCGGCACCGCCGGGCGCCGATCGAGCCGCATCAACTCCGTGTTCACCGAAGCCCGATCAATGCCCGTCGAGGGAGTGGCAGCGGGCGCAGCGAGGTCGGTTGCCACCGGCTCCGGGTCGGGCGCATTGGCCACCTCGGCCAGCGCCTCGGCCAGCTCGGTAATGTTGGCGAACCGGTGGCTCGCTTCGCGCTGCAGGCAGCGCGCGACGATCTCCTCGAGCCTCGGCGGAACGGCGGCGTGACGCGACAGCGAATCCGGCGTCTGGGTGAGCGCCGCGGCGAGCACCGCGGTGGCGGTCTGCTCGCTGGAGAACGGCATCCGCCCGCTGATCATCTGGTAGATCACCACGCCGATCGCGTAGATATCGCTGCGACCGGTGAGCACGTCGCCCACCATCTGCTCCGGCGACATGTAGTCGACCGTGCCGACCATCTGGCCCGCAAGGGTGAGGTCACCGATCTCGGGGCCCCACGGCGGCTCGGGCTCGTCACCGCCGCGCATGATCTTCGCGATGCCGAAATCGAGGACCTTCACGTAGTCGGGGTCGTTGCCCCGGGTCTCGAGGTGGATGTTGGCGGGCTTGAGATCGCGGTGCACGATGCCGGCGGCGTGTGCCTCGGCGAGCGAGCTGCACACGCCTCGCGCGATGTGAACGACCCGGCGCCATGGCAGCGGCCCCCGGGCACGGAACCGCTGAAACAGGCTCTCGCCATGCAGCAGCTCCATCACGATGTAGAGCGTGCCATCGCCCGCCTCGCCGAGCTCGTACGCCGTCACGGTGTGCGGATCTCGCAGGCTCGCGAGCGTGGCACCCTCGCGACGGAACCGCTCGATCACCCTCGGATCCCGCGCGAGCTGAGGATGCAGCACCTTGAGGGCGACCTCGGCATTGGCCACCACATCGGTCGCGAGATAGATCGCGCCGAACCCGCCGGCAGCGAGCGCGAAGTCGATTCGAAACCGCCGATCGAGCAGCGTCCCAACCAGCGGATCGACTGGATCGATGACCGTGCGATCGTCGGCGTGTCCGTCATGACCACTCATCACGTGCCCCCCTCACGACGCTCCCCCAGGAGAGACCACGAAGTCAAGGTGGCACTATTCATGACAGGGATGGAAACCATCGCGAGAGGCCGTTTCTGCCCGGAAGAGCGGGGCGGTGGCTCGTAGTCGCATGCATGCGGCTCGCCGCTGCGCACCCGATCCGAGCTAGCGTCGGGCCATGAAGCGACTCGCCATCCTCGCCTTGCTCATTGCATGCCGGAAGTCCCACGAGGAGCCCGCGCCCGCGCCGCCTCCGCCGGCCAAACCGGTGGAATCCGCCGCTCCCACGACGCTGCGCCCCGCGAGCGCACCGCTGCCGAAGCTGGTGCCGGTCGCAGGTGTCACACCGGTCGCAGGCGACTTCACGATCAAGGACTTCGCGTTCACCAGCGGTGAAAAGCTTCCGGAGCTGCGCATCCACTACCTGACACTCGGGACGGCGAGACGGGATGCCGCGGGACACGTGACCAACGCGGTGATCGTGATGCACGGCACGAATGGCTCGGGGCAGCAGTTCATGCGCACGCAGTTCACCGACGTGCTGTTCGGCCCCGGCCAGGCGCTCGACCTCACGCGCTACTACGTGATCCTCCCTGACGACATCGGCCACGGCAACTCGTCCAAGCCGTCCGATGGGCTGCACGCCAAGTTCCCGCACTACGGCTACGCCGACATGGTCGAGGCCGAGCACGCGCTGGTCGTCGACGGGCTCAAGGTCGACCACCTGGCGCTCGTGATGGGCACGTCGATGGGCTGCATGCATTCGTGGATGTGGGCCGAGAAGTGGCCGGCAGCGATGGACGCCGTGATGGCACTGGCGTGCCTACCAACCCAGATCGCCGGGCGCAATCGCCAGTGGCGCAAGATGGTGATCGACGGGATCCAGCAGGATCCGGACTGGAACCACGGCGAGTACACCAAGCAGCCCCGCGCGGCGCTGCAGACCGCCAGCGGGCTCCTCGCGCTCGCCGGCTCCGCGCCGATGGCCGATCAGAAGCGGCTTCCGACCCGCGACGCCGCCGACAAGGACGTCGAAGACGCCGCGGCCCGGTTCGCCGCGACCTACGACGCCAACGACCTGCTCTACGCGGTGTCGTCGTCGCGCGACTACGATCCGTCCGCGGACCTCGAGAAGATCACCGCGCCGCTGCTGCTGGTGAACAGCGGCGATGACTTCATCAACCCGCCCGACCTCGGGATCGCCGAGCGCGAGATCAAGCGCGTCAAGCACGGCAAGTTCATCCTGATCCCTGCCTCGGAGTCGACCCACGGCCACGGCACCCATACCTGGGGCGCGTTCTGGCACAACGACCTGAAGGAGTTGCTCGCGGCCACCGCCAGGTGACGCGCGCTACTCGACGACCTGTTGTGCCAGGTCGCGCCGAGCGGTGCCGACCTCGCCGCCGCGCGCCTGTCCCTTCGCGGACGCTACGCTGTTCCAGGCCGAGCCGCGCTGCGCGTTCTCGAGGCTGTGTGTAACCGTCCCCTCGATCGCGACCCGTCGAGGTTCGCGAGACGCTCACAGGCGGCCTGCGACGTAAGGCACGGGCGCAGCACCCGCGCCTGCGCAGGGCGCTACCAGATCGAGCAGCGCTGGGCGGCGGGGCGCACCATCGCCGCATCGGCCTTGCACGAGAACGCCGCCTGGAACTCGGGCACGTTCGATAGCGGGCCGATCACGCGGTACTTGCCGGTCGGGTGCGGATCGCCCTGCATCATCAGGCGCTGGGCCTCGATCCGGATCGCGTCGCCGCGGAACTGCCCCCAGGCGATGAAGAACTGCTGATCGGGCGTGAAGCCATCGAGGGTCGGCGCCGGCGATTGCTGCTGGGCCTTCTGGAACGCGCGGTAGGCGATGTTGGCGCCGCCGAGATCGCCGATGCTCTCGCCGAGCACCAGCTTGCCATTGTGATGGAGCTCGGGCTCGATGAAGTAGTGGTCGAACTGATCGACGACGCACTGACCGCGGGTCTGGAACTTCTCGAGATCCTCCTTGGTCCACCAGTTGTCGAGCTTGCCCTCGGCGTCGAACTTGGCGCCCTGATCATCGAAGCCGTGGCTGATCTCGTGGCCGATCACCACGCCGATCGCGCCGTAGTTGATCGCGTCGACCGCGTCGAGCGAGAACGCCGGGGGCTGCAGGATGCCAGCCGGAAACACGATCTCGTTGAGCGACGGATTGTAATAGGCATTCGAGGTCGGCGGCGTCATGTCCCACCGGCCGCGGTCAACCAGCTTGCCGATGGTGGCGCGATCGTCAGCGACGTTCCACTGCCGCGCGGCGGCGACGCTCTCCCAGAACAGGTCGCGGTGGACGGCGACACTGCGATAGTCCTTCCACCTGTCCGGATAGCCAACCTTGGGGTTGAACGTCGCGAGCTTCTGGAGTGCGCGCTGCTTGGTCGCCGCGCTCATCCAGTCGAGCTTCTCGATCGTGTCGTGCATCGCGGCCAGCACGTTCTTGACCAGCAGCTGCATCCGCGCCTTGGCGGCCGGCGGGAAGAACTTGTCAGTGTACTTCTTGCCGAGCGCCTCGCCGAGCCACAGATCGGTCGCCTCGACACAGCGCTTCCAGCGCGGCTTGATCTCCTGGGTCCCGGCGAGGTACTTCTCGTAGAACGCGAAGTCCTCGTCGACGAACGACTGCGACAGCGACGATGCGGCGGTATCGAGCACGTTCCACGCCAGGTAGGTCTTCCAGTCGGCGATCGGCGTGGCCGTCAGCTGACGCTGGACTTCACCGAGGAACATGGGCTCCATGACCCTCAGCGTCACCGGCTTGAGCCCCGCGGTATTGAAGTACGCCGCCCAGTCGAAGCTCGGCGTGAGCTTCTGGAGCTGGTCCGGCGTCATCGTGTGATCGGTGGCCGCAGGATCGCGGAGCGCCACGTTGTCGAGGGACGCCTTGGCGAGCCCCAGCTCGATCGCCATCACCGCGTCGGCCCCGCGCGCAGCACCGGCGTCGTCGCGACCGGCGAGCTTGAACATCGCCGCGACGTGGGCGAGGTACTTGGCGCGCGCGTCGACGAACCGAGGCTCGGACTTGACGTAATAGTCGCGATCGGGAAGCCCGAGGCCGGACGCATTCACGCGGGCGATCACGTGGGTCGGTGCGTGCAGGTCAGAGTCACTGGCCATCCCGAACGGAACGCCGATCTTGAGCGCGTGCAGCCGCGCGATCATCCGGCCGATGTCGGCGGGCTCGCGGATCTGGTCGATCTCGGCGAGCAGCGGCTTGATCGGCTCGATGCCGCGCTGATCGATCTTCGCCTGGTCCATGCAGCCGCCGTAGAAGTCGCCGATCAGCTGCTCGACGCTCGCCGCCGGCCAGTCCTTGCGCGCGGAGACTTCGTCGAGGATGTCCTTGAGCCGATCCTTCGCGGTCTCACCCGATTGCCAGCGCCGGCTCCACTTCTGCATCGACGGCGGGATCGGATTGTCCTTGCGCCAGGTGCCGTTCGAAAACTCGAAGAAGTCGGTGCATGGATCGACGGTGCGATCGAGGTCGGCGGTGTAGACGCCATGCTGCGTGGTCGCCGTGCCAGGCTGGGGCTGCACGGCGTTCGAGCCGCACGCGGCGAGCATCGCGACAACCGAGAGAATGCGCAGATTCATCGCCGCCATGATGCCCACGGTGCGCGGTAGTTCGCTATTGGTGATCGCCAGATCTGCGAACCTGCGCAGCTGTCACGAGCGCGGTGGATCGTTTGCAGTCCTCGTCGCAGCCGTCGCAGCTTGTCGCAGCGACTGGGCGGCTACTTCTGCTTGGTGAGCTCTTGCTGGAGCGCCCGCATGTGGTCGATCGCCGCGTTCGGCGCAAAGTCCTCGAGCTCGAACAGCCGGCGAAGCTCGATCTCCGGCTCGACGCCGGTCCTCGGATCAGGCTCGAACGGGACCCGCTTGGCCCATTCGATCGCCTCCTCCTTGGACTTGACCTGAAGCAACCAGTAGCCGGCGATCAGCTCCTTGGTCTCGGTGAACGGGCCGTCGAGCACGACGCGCTTGCCGGCCTTCGAGAACCGGACGCGCGCACCCTGCGAGGTCGGGGCGAGCCCCGAGCCGTCGAGCATCACGCCGGCCTTGACCAGGTCCTCGTTGTACTTGCCCATCGCGGTGAGGCCCTTCTCATCGGGCATCACGCCGGCTTCGGACTCGGGGGTGGCCTTCACGATCATCATGAAACGCATGTCATTGGCTCCTGTGGTTCGGGTTCTACAGGCGCGACGAGCGAGCTGACCGCGGATCGACACGGCGGCCGAAATTCCAGGCTCAGGTCTCTAACTGGTTTACATCAAATGATTTTTCCAATGCGGACGTGTCTCGCGCCGCGCTACGCCGAGCCGCGTCAGCAACGCCCTGACCTCCTGGACCCAATGGGTGCGGACTGGCCTCGATGCTCGGTCCCGACGGGCGCCACGGTGATTTCTCACGCGCCAGCGGTTCCAGCCCTCAGTCGAGCTTGACCGTCAGCGTGATCGACGGGACCGCCGCGAGCGCGCGAGAGATCGGGCAGTTTTTCTTCGCGGTCTCGGCGTACTCTTGAAACTCCTCGGCGGTGACACCCGGAACCGTGCCGTGGGTCGCGAGGGCGATCGCGACGATGCCCCAGCCGGCGTCCTGCTTCTCCATGGTCACGGTGGCGACCGTCGACAGCTCGGTCGGCTCCTTGCCCGCGCCGGTGAGCTGGAACGCCAGCGCCATCGTGAAGCAGCTGGCGTGCGCGGCGGCGATCAGCTCCTCGGGGTTGGTGCCGGCCTTGCCATCTTCCGACGCGAACCGGGTGTTGAAGCCGTACGGCGCCTCCTTGAGCGCACCGGACAGCGTGGTGATCGAGCCGGTGCCCTTCGGGCCATTGCCGCGCCAGACAGCGGTGCTTGTTCGCTTGAGTGCCATGGGAACCTCCGGAGCGATCTATACCGCAGCCCGGTGTCGCGAAGGCGTCAGGCACGCGTCACAGCGCTCTCACGAGCTGCAGGACAGCATCGAACAGCCCGGCGTATGGCGCGCCCAGTCGGGGCGCTTTGCCGCAAACCGCTCGCGCCCGGGTTGCTCGTCGTACGGACGGCGCAGAACGTCGATCAGCTCGGGCAACGCGGCGCGATCGCCGCGCTCGGTCGCCGCGATGACCTCGTGCAGGAGGTAGTTGCGCGGCACGTAGCGTGGGTTCACCGCGTCCATGCGGCGCAGCCGCTCCGCGTCGTCGAGGCCCTCGACCGCCACGCGCGCGGCGTAGCGCTCGAGCCAGCTGTGGAGTATCGCGTGCTGGACCGGCGTGACAGCGTCGGGCGCGTAGTAGGCGCCGCGCAGCGTGGCGAACCCGCTCGCGGGATCGCGGAGCGCCACGCGGGCGAGCTGGCGGTACCACAGCGTCATGTCGGTCTCGACCTCGACCAGCAGCGCGCCGAGCGAGCCCAGCAGCTCGTCGTCGTCGGCCGCGGTGTCGCGGCGGCCGGCAAGGCCGAGCTTGCGCAGCGACGTGTGGCGGTGCAGCGACGAGAACTCCCCGGCAAAGCCCTCGATCGTCCGGCGCAGCGGCTCCGGATCGTCGATCAGCGGCACGAGCGCGCGGGCGAGCTGCGCGAGGTTCCACTGCGCGACCTGCGGCTGGTGGCCGAACCGATAGCGCCGGCCCGAGGCGTCGGTGATGTTCGGCGTCCAGTCGAGGTCGAACGACTCGAGCCAGCCGTAGGGACCATAGTCGATGGTCAGCCCCAGGATCGACATGTTGTCGGTGTTCATCACGCCGTGGACGAACCCGACGCGCATCCACTCCGCGACCATCCACGCGGTGAGCCGCGCGACCTCGGCGAACCAGCCGGCGACGTCGAGCCGGTCGCCGTCGAGGTACGCCGGGTAGTGCCGCTCGAGCGTGAACCGCACCAGCTTGCGCAGCGTCTCGCGATCGTCGCGCGCCGAATGGATCTCGTAGCTGCCGAACCGCAGGAACGACGGGGCGACGCGGCACACCACCGCGCCGGGCTCGAACGCGGGATGACCGTCGTAGAGGATGTCGCGCTGGATCGGCTCGCCGGTCGCGACAAGCGACAGCGCGCGCGTGGTCGGCACGCCGAGGTGAAACATCGCCTCGCTGCACACCAGCTCGCGCAACGACGAGCGCAGCACCGCGCGGCCATCGGCGCGCCGCGAGTACGGCGTGGGACCGGCGCCCTTGAGCTGGAGCTCCCAGGTCTCGCCAGCGGACGTCACGACCTCGCCAAGGGTGATCGCGCGGCCGTCGCCGAGCTGGCCGGCCCAGGTGCCGAACTGATGGCCGCCATAGCACGCCGCGTAGGGCGCCATGCCGGCCACGACGCGGTTGCCGGCGAGCACGTCGACCAGCTCGGGCGTCGCGCGCGGATCGAGCTCGACCAGCGCCGCGACGTCCGGAACCAGCGCCAGCAGCTCGGGCGCCGGCACCGCGGTCGGCGCGACGCGCGAAAAGCACGCGCCGATGACCTGGCGCGTGCGATTGTCGTCGCGGGGATCGCCGGGCAGCTCGCGAACGAACCGCTCGGAATAGCGTAGCGCAGCGACGCCGTTGCCGGCGGTGATACTCATCGGCCAACTATAGGCCGCGCGCCGCCACGCGCTACTTCTGTACGGCCTGGTCGACGTCCTTGTCGAGCTTGTCGAAGCTGTCGTCGACGTCCTTCTTGAAGGTGTCGAAGTTGTCGGGGGCCTGCGTGTTGATCGCGTCGAGCCGGGTGGCGATCTCGTCGCGCCGCGCGCGTAGCTTGGTCGCCGTGTCCTTCGCGGCGGGATCGGTCTTCTGCTCGATCTGGTGTAGCTTCGCGTCGAGGTTGGCGAGCCGCTGCTTGGCCGCGACGCTGTACCGCACGCGTGCCTGCGCGAGATCGGTCTCGGCGGTCTTGAGCTCGCCCTGCTGCTTGGCGACGTCGCCCTCCTCCTTGGCCATCTTGTCGGCGGCCTTGTTGACGTCCTTCTGCTCGTTGTTCATGTCCTTGGCCTGATCGTTGACGTTCTCCTGCGCCTTGGCCGCGGACGCAGCCGCCTTGTCCATGGCGTTGGCCGAATCGTCCTTCTTCTTGCAGCCCGCGGTGCTCAGCAGTGCCGCCGCGATCATCGATGCCCAGATTGTCGTACGCATGGCAGACCTCATTGGTGGTTGGTTGGACAGCGATTGGTGCAACGCCGGTGCCGCCGCTAACTGCGCCGGATCTGCCACCGCACCACCGGGTCGCGTGCACGAGCGCTCGGCGCAGCTGACCAGCGGGCGGTTACCAGACACAGCGACGGCCATTCGTCAACGGATCGCGACATCTGTCCAGGCCGGACGACTTCCGGCAATCTGTGTATTGTGAGGAGCGTGAGTACTCGAGCGATCGTCGCATCCTCGTCCCCGGAGGGGACCTGGAAAGGTGTGTGGAACGACAGCAGCAGCGAGCCGCAGCAACTCGGTCGCGTGTTGATCCGCCGGGTGTCTGCCCTGAAGGGCAACCTGGACGGCTTCACCGCGCAGTACATCGAGGCCTGCCCCGAGGGCTGGGAGGCGCTCGAGAAGGGCGAGCGCTGCGCCGACCCGATCGGGTTCCTGGGCGGCCGGTTCGACGGCCTCGTCGCGAGCTGCGATCCGGCGGTGAACCCGCTTTGCTTCGAGGCGCAATACCTCTACCTGGTGCATCCGCCCAAGCGCCGGCTGCTGGTGTTCAAGATCGAGAATCGGCCGATGCGTCCGTTCGGCATGGTGACCTTCGATCCGGCGGGTAAGGCGAAGCCCACAAAGTTCCCGGCGGTGGAACCGGAGGAGTAGGCAGCCACGTCCTGCCGCCGCGTGTGCGCCGATGCTACGGTGGCCTCGTGCTCCCGGCTGTCACCAACCCGTTCCTCGCCGGCAAGCAGCGGCCGATCGTCGTCGGCCACCGCGGTGTCCCCGCGCTCCATCAGGAGAACACGCTCGCGGGGTTTCGCCGTGCCGTCGAGCTCGGCGTCCCGGCGATCGAGCTCGATGTCCGGCTGACCCGGGATCGGCACGCCGTCGTCCTCCATGATCACGAGCTCGAGCGGCTGACCGGCACCGCGGGCAACGTGATCGACATGACGTGGGATCAGCTGTCGCGCCTGCGGATCCGGCGCGAGCTGCCGATGGGCATCGATGCGAACGGCGCCCCGGTCGTCGCGCGCTACGAGCGCACCGAGCCGATCCCGCTGCTCGCCGAGGTCCTCGCCGAGGTCGCCGGTAAGGTCGCGGTCAACATCGAGCTCAAGCTCGACCTGCCGACGTGGTGGCAGGTCGGCGTCGGCGCCGTGGTCGCGCGCGTGATCGCCGAGGCCAACGCGGAGCATCGCGTGATCGTCACCTCGTTCGACGTCCGCAAGCTGCGCGCCGCGCGCCGCGCCCGGCCCAGCCTCGCGCTCGGGTTCTGCTTCGACGACGGCATGCTGAACTTCGCGCGCGGCTTGCTCGATCGCTTGCCGGCGTTCGCCGGTGAGCTCGAGCCCCACGATCGCCGCCCCGGCCACAACGCGCGCCGCGTGCTCAGCCGGATCCTGGATAGCGATCTGGTCGGCCGGCTGATCGCGACCCGGGTGGTGGGAGCCGAGCACACGCTGCTCGGGGCCGACACCGTCCAGCGGCTGCACCGCCAGGGCATCGCGGTAGGCACCCATACGCTGTTCCCGATCGGCTCGACCACCGGCAAGCGGATCGCGGCGAGCTCGGCAACATCGGCCGAGGCGCAGCGGCTGGTCGCGCTCGGGGTCGACTGGATCGAGACCGACGATCCGGAGCGGCTGATGGCGCTGATCTATTGACCGCCGGTGACCGCCGGTGACCGCCGGTGATCGCCGGTCATCGCCGGTGATCGCGGGTCGCGGCAGGTGATGGACCGCGGGCGGCTGTCCGAACTGGCCGGCTGGCGGACGCCTTGTCCGAGATCCGGCCAGAACCCGGACACGGATCGAGCCGCGCCGCGATCTCCGCTCCCGGCACTCCTCGACGGAGAATCGCGCAGGTCGTCGGTGCGCCGCGGCGGCTCTTTCGCGCGGCACGGCCACTGCACACCGCCCGGCAACAACCTTTGCCGGAGACTCTCATGTCGTCATCGCACTTCGTCCGCTCCCGTTTGCTGCTCGCCGTCGCGATTACCTGGCTCACCGCGTGCGGCGATGGGCAGTCGCCGCCTCCGGATGCACCACCATCGAAGATCCCGACCAGCCCCGCGGGGCGCTTCACGCTCGCCAGCACACTCGATATCACGGTTCCGCCCTCCGCGGCCCCGGTGATCGCGAGGCTCGTCGCCGCGACCGATGGCCCCGACGATCCATCCCGCTACTTGATCGACCGCCTGATCGCGACCTTGCCGGAAGGCCCGCTCCGGACCCTCGCCGACAACGCCGCGCCGTATCTCGCGGCGTACCTCAACGAGCGGCTCGCCGAGATCGCACCGGGGTTCGTCACCGGGATCGACAAGCTCGCCAGCGGGCTGTCGCGCATCGCGTCTCACATCGGCACCCTCGAGACGCTGGAGATCGACGCCACCGGCGCGGCGACCCGGACGATCACGGCGGTGCGCTTCGATCTCGGCTCGACGCCGATCATGGTCCGGCTCGCCGACAACGGCCTCGGCGATATCGTGACGAGCCTCGGCGTCACGCTCGACGCCACGGGCAAGGTCACGCTCGGCACCCACGCGCACGCCCTGCCGTATGGCGCCGTGTTGCGGCTCGGCCTCGATCGGGCCGTGGTCGGCAGCGTGGTGCCCGCGGCGCATGACCTCGCCGGGGCGCTCACCGCGCTGGTCGACTGCGACGGGCTGGGCACGCTGGTCTCCGATCGCGTCGGCCTGGGATCGGCGGCGCCGTACCGCGCGGCATGCCGGGCCGCGATGATCGCGATCGCCAGCGAGGTCTACGACCGGATCGACACGATCGACGACACGCAGCTCGGGATCGAGGTGACCGGCACGGCCGGCGGCATCGATCTCGACAGCAATGGCACCATGGACGAGCTGCGCCAGGGCCGCTGGATCGGAACGATCACCTCGGCGTCGTCGCGCGCGGCGATCCAGGCGGCCAGCTTCACCGGCAAGTCGGCCCCCTGACGCCCCTGACGCCGGTGAGTCCTGAGCCGGCGATCCGCGCCGGCGGGCAAACTGAGCCGTGGTTTTCCGTAGCTTCGCGAGCCAATCAGTGCGACGGAGACCGGCTGGAATACCGTCTCCTGGCCCCGCCCAGCGGCGCGCCGTAGATGGTATAGTCCGCGGGGAAGCGCGACCCAGACGCCGGTGGCCGCGACGAGCAGTACCCATGAGCGATCCAGTTCAAGACCTCGTCCACGACCACGCCGACATCAATCGCCGCGTGTTCGCGCTTGGCTCGACGATCCGCGCCCTCGATCGCGACGGCGGTGACGGCATGGCGCTGGCGCTGGTGACCAAGCTCGGTGAGCTTCGCGAGCTGCTGTTCCTGCACTTCGCGCGTGAAGAGGAAGGTCTGTTTCCGCTGGTCGCCGAGCTGGTGCCCGAGCTCGCCGACCAGGTCCACGGCATGGCGCTCGCGCATGACGCGATCTGCGGCGGTCTGGCGCGGATGTACCATCTGGCGGCAGCCAACACCGAGCTCACGACGATCATCGCGGTGTTCCTGCGCTTCGAGGCCGCGTACGCGACGCACGCGGAAGTCGAATCCGAGTTACTCCAGCAGCTGAGCACCCGCCTCGATCCCGCGCAGCTCGCCCGGCTCGCCGAGCTGGTTCGCGGGCTCTAGCCGGCGGGATCGAGCCGTGATCGAGCCGTGATCGAGCTCGTCGACGTATCGAAGCGGTACGATCGCAGCGCCACGGCGTGGGCCGTCCAGCACGCGACCGTGACCGTGGCCGCCGGCGAGCTCGTCGCGTTGCTCGGCGAATCGGGTAGCGGCAAGACCACGCTGCTCAAGATGGTCAATCGCCTGCTCGATCCCGATTCGGGCGAGGTCCGCGTCGCTGGACGCGACGTGCGCGCCGAGGATCCGGTCGCGCTGCGGCGCACGATCGGCTACGTGATCCAGCAGGCGGGCCTGCTCCCTCACCTCTCGGTCGCGGACAACGTCGCGATGGTCCCCCGGTTGCTGCGGTGGTCGCGCCGCGATATCGACTCGCGCGTCGACGAGCTGCTCGCCCTGGTCGGCCTTGCGCCCGTGACCTACCGAGATCGGTTCCCCGACCAGCTGTCGGGCGGCCAGCGCCAGCGCGTCGGGGTGGCGCGTGCGCTCGCGGCCCGGCCGAGCGTGCTGCTACTCGACGAGCCGTTCGGGGCGCTCGATCCGATCACGCGGGTCGGGCTGCAAGGCGAGCTGCGCCGGATCCACCGTGAGCTCTCGCTGACCACGATCCTCGTGACCCACGACATGGTCGAGGCGCTGACCTTGGCCGACCGCGTGGTGGTGATGTGCGCCGGCGAGGTCCGGCAGATCGCGACGCCACAGGTGCTGCTCGCCGCGCCTGCCGACGACTATGTCGCGCGACTGGTCGACGTGGTGCGCCTGCAGAGCCAGCAGCTCCACGCGCTCGCGGAGCGCGGCGATGCCTGACGCCAAGCTCCCCGGCGTGCTCGACGTCGGTGATGCCGGCGGCTCCGGCGGGCTCGGCGAGCTGGTCCGCGGCGCCGCGCCGCTGCTCGCGAGCCACCTCGTGCTGGTGCTGGTCGCGCTCGCGATCGCGGTGGCCGTGGGGCTGCCGCTCGCGGTCGTGCTCGCGCGTCGACCTCGGCTCGCCGGCCCGGTCCTCACCGCGGCCGGGGCGATCCAGACCGTGCCCGGGCTCGCCTTGCTCGCGCTCATGGTGCCGGTGCTCGCCGCCAGCCACGGCCTGGGGCTCGGCCTGTCGTCGTTCGGCTTCGCACCCGCGGCGCTCGCGCTCACGCTCTACGCGCTGCTGCCGATCCTGCGCAACGCGATCACCGGCCTGCGCGGCGTCGACGCGGCGATGGTCGAGGCCGCGCGCGGCATGGGCATGGCGCCGCGCCAGCTGCTGCGCCGAGTCGAGCTGCCGCTCGCTGCCCCGGTGATCGCGGCCGGGATCCGGACCGCGTCGGTGTGGACGGTCGGCGCGGCGACGCTGGCGACGCCGATCGGCCAGCCGTGCCTCGGCAACTACATCTTCGCCGGGCTGCAGACCCGCAACTGGACGATGCTGCTGGTCGGCGTGATCGCCGCAGCGGCGCTGGCGCTGATCCTCGACGCGATCCTCGCGGCGACCGAGCGTGCGGTGTCGCGCCGGCCGCGTGGCAACGTCGGTGTACCCGGCGCCGCGTTCGCCGCGCTCGTCATCGTGGTGATCGGCCTGCTGCCGCGGCTGCTTGATCCAGGGGTCGGCCCAGGGGTCGGCCCAGGGGTCGGCCCAGGGGTCGGCCCGGGGATCGGCCCGGGGGCTGGCGCCGCCGGGGCGGGCCCGGCCGCCGCGCGCCCCGACGCGGCCTCATCCGCGCCGGTCGTGGCGCGCGTCCGGGTCGGCGCGAAGAACTTCACCGAGCAGTACATCCTCGCCGAGGTCCTGCGTACGCGGCTCGCGCAGCGCGGTCTCGCGGTCGACGTCGTCGAAAGCCTGGGCTCGAACGTCGTGTTCGAGGCGCTGCGCCACGGCGACCTCGATGCGTACGTCGACTACTCCGGCACACTGTGGACCACCCAGCTCGCGCGCGAGCGCGGCGCGCCGAGCTGGCAGATCCTTGCCGAGGTCGAGGGCTACGTGGCCAAGCTCGGGGTGCGCAGCCTCGGTCCGCTCGGGTTCCAGAACGCCTACGCGCTCGCGGTGCGGCGGGACACCGCCACCAAGCTCGGGCTGCGCGGGCTCGGAGATCTCGCGCCGCACGCCGCTACGCTGGCGCTCGGCGCCGACTACGAGTTCTTGAGCCGCCGCGAGTGGACGGCGGTGCGCACGGCCTACCGCCTCGGGTTCGGCCGCACGGCGAGCTTCGATCCGGCACTGCTGTACGAGGCGGTCTCACGCCACGAGGTCGACGTGATCTCGGCGTTCTCCAGCGACGGGCGGATCGCAGCGCACGACCTCGTCGTGCTCGAGGACCCCGCCGCGGCGCTGCCGAGCTACGACGCGATGATCCTGCTCGGCCCGCGGGTCGCCGGAGATCCGCGCGTGCTGTGTGCGCTCGCCCCCCTGCGCGGGGCGCTGCCGGTCGACCTCATGCGGCGCGCCAACCTCCAGGTCGATCACGATCACGCGTCGCCCAGGGCCGCGGCGGCGTGGTTACTCGACCACACGTCGATCACCGAGACCTGCGTGCCTGCAGCGCCGCCTCGGCCATGACGTGGAGGTGACCTGGTCCGCTGTCGACAGGCGATCGGACTATCGGTACACGTAGTCAAACTAACGCCTGTACGGCAATGTGCACGTCGGGTGCCGCGTGCGGTGGCTCACCAAATGTTTGACAATGCTCGAATCGCGACTGACCACGACTGACCACGATTGTCCGCATCTGACACCATCACAGAGCCGGCACCGCTGGCGCGTTGCCGCACCGGGTGGCATCCCGAGCGAGCGCGCGCACACCTGGATGCTCGCGGCCCGACCGCGCACGCGATCGACCGCGTCGGGCGGCTCGTGGCGATCGCCTGCTACGGTCCCGTCGCGTGGCTCGACCGTCGAGCCACGCGACGATCTCGCTCCCTGCACGCCTGCCAAACCGCGCACGGTCCGCGCCACATTCTCGCACACGGGTTCGCCATGATCTGCAATAGCGGAGGTCCGGCCCGAAGCCGAAACGACCGGGAGATCCACGTGGCTCCGGATGTAGCGTTCTGCGGCTCGGATAATCTCTCAGTCAACTCTCTAAGACTCTCTAAATTACACTTGTCACGTACGTCCCAAAGCGCATAAGTAGATGCGTGCGCTCGCTTGAGATTCTGCTGGTCGTTGACAACGAGGCAGTCGCGCGCGCATTCGCCGCGACCCTACGACGCGCCGGTCATCGCGTGACGGCGTCGACCACGATCGCGGGAACGGTAGAAACGCTGATGCGCCGCGGACCGCAGCTCGATGCGATCATCACGAGCACTCGGTTCGATCGCGCGCTCGGCGATGACGTCCTCGAGTATGGGCGCAAGTTCGCGGTCAACGCCAGGTTCATCGTGCTCCGCGAGGTCGCCGGCCGCGTCGAGGACATCGAGCTCGCGCTGGCTCGCCAGTCGGTGCCCGAGCGGCTGCGCATGACGCGCGGCTGGAATTAAATCGAAACCCCCGGGCGCGCAGCCACCGACCGGATGTGAAGCAGATGGAGACCTGCCAACGCAGGTCAGGCGTGACTTGGCGGCAGCCAGGACCTGCGCCCAGGGGCGCGAAGCGACCGGCCGGATGCGAAGCAGACGGCGACCTGCGTGACTTGGCCGTCACCAAGAATGGACCGCGCGCGCGCGGTCGCCCACCGAGCGCCGCCGGCGGCTCCGAGCGCCGCGGGAGACTACGAAGGTCCGTGCCCCCGACCGTCAGGGCCACACGCCTTGCGCACGAACTCGAGGAGCGGCCCAAACTTGAGCGGCTTCTTGAACAGCGGATAACCCTTGGGCGCAAGCTGCGTCGAGCTCGACACGATCGCGACCGGAACGTGCTCGAGCGTAGGTTTACTTCCCAGATAGGCAAGCACACTCGTGCCGAGAATACCGGGCATCAGCATATCGAGCAGAATCGCAGTAGGTGGCTCGTGGTGTTCGAGAAATGTTATCGCCGATGCACCATCGGTGGCGATGTCGACGCGAAACCCTTCGCGCCGGAACAGGTCGGACAACAGCATTCGGATGTCAGGATCATCGTCGACAACCAACAACGTCGGCGACTGAGCGGAGAGCGCGTTGGTGGTGTTCACACCCGGTGGTTGTGCAATGCTCGGGCCGCCCGCCGGGTGCGGAAATCACGTGGACCGAGCGCGTCATTCGGCCCGATCGTTCCGCGTGGCGTTCACCGCATCATGCGATGGCTCCGGGGCGAGCGCACGGCGAATCAGATCCGAGGGGACCGAGACCCGCGGGACCTTCGAACGCGACCTCAGCCCCGGGCGGTCGAACCACGAGCGCGGATCCGCGTCGAGCCCCAAGCCGTGCATGAAATTGTAAACTGCCTTGCGCAAGCCTGCGGAAAAGAAATCGTGATCACACCCGGTTGGGTCGTCGAACGCGACGTCGTTGCGAGCGAACGTCGGCGCTGGGGCCGTGCGTAGCCGGATGCCGAACAGCTCGGGAGCACGGCCGATCGGGCTATGCGCGGTCGCGGTGAAGCGGTGCCAGAACGCCGATTGAACGCATCCGGCGGCAAACAGCTGGCGCACGCGCTCGAGCGCGTCGACCGTGTCCTGGGCGGTCTCCGTCGGAAACCCGTACATCAGATACGCGTGGACCATCACGCCGGCGTCGCTGAACGCGCGGGTGACCCGGGCGACCTGCGCGACGGTGACCCCCTTCTTCATCAGGTCGAGCAGGCGATCCGATGCGACCTCGAGCCCGCCGCTGATCGCCACACAGCCCGAGCGGGCGAGCAGCTGGGTGAGCTCGGGGGTGAACGCCTTCTCGAACCGGACGTTGCCCCACCAGGTGATCATCACGTTGCGCGCCAGCAGGCGCTCGGCGAGCGCCCGCAGCGCAGCTGGTGGGGCGGCTTCATCCACGAAGTGAAACCCGGTCTGCCCGGTCTCGGCGATCAGGGCTTCGATCCGATCGACCAGGAGATCGGCCGGCGCGCGGTCGTAGCGCGCGATGTAATCGAGCGTCACGTCGCAAAACGTGCATTGCTTCCAGTAACAGCCGTGCGCGATGGTCAGCTTGTTCCAGCGTCCATCGGACCACAGCCGGTGCATCGGATTGAGCATCTCGAACAGCGACAGATATCGATCGAGTGGCAATCCCACGTACGTCGGGGTGCCGGCGTCGCGCAGCGCGATGTCGCGCCGCGCCGGATCGGTCCGGTAGGCGACGGCACCGCCCGCGCGCACGAACGTGCGAACCAGCGGCACGCGCGGATCGCCCAGGTGCTCGAGCAGCGCCAGCATCGGGGCTTCGCCATCATCGAGCGTGACAAAATCGACGTAGTCGAACACCCGTGGATCGGAGAGCTCGCGTAGCTCGGTGTTGACGTAGCCGCCACCGAGGATGACCCGGGTCTGGGGCGCGGCCGCCTTGATCGCTCGGGCGATCCGGAATGCGCCGTAGACGTTGCCGGGAAACGGCGCGGTGAGGCCGACGAGATCCGGACGGTACCGCGCGTACAGCTCCGCCGCGAGCTCGTCGAGCATCTCGTCGATCAGCGTCGGCTCGCCTTCGAGCGCGTCGCGCAGCGGATCGAACGTCGGGGCGCTCGCCGCCAGCCGCTCGCCATAGCGCGCCAGCTCGAACTCGGGCTGGATGCCATCGCGGATCACGTCGGCGAGGTCGTCGATATAGAGGCTCGCGAGGTGCTTCGCGCGATCGGTGATGCCGAGCTCGCCGAACGCCCAGCCGAGGGGATCGCCGTCGTCGTCGCCGCCCGGGCCCTGCTCGATCGCGGCGAACCGAGGCCCCTCGGGCAACAGCGTCCGGCCGACGATGCGGAGCGCGAAGCCGGGATCGCGGCCCTGGAGAAATCGCACGACCGAATCGACGGTCGATACATAGCGCTCGCCGTTGGCGAGGAACCCGGCGATCGACGGCGGCATCGCCGCATCGCCCGAATCATCGTCATCAAGCTCGCCATCGCCATCGCCATCGTCGTCGAGCTCGCCATCGCCGCCGCCGTCGCCATCGTCATCAAGCTCGCCGTCGCCCTCGCCAGCGAGCTGCGAGGCCCGCGCCGCTAGCTCGTCGAGGATGCGCTGGAGGCCGGCCCGGCTGAACACGCGCAGAAACAGCTCCAGGGCGGCATCTGCCTGGCTGACCTCGAGCCCCAGCCGGGCCTCGTGCTGCCGCAAGAACCCGGTCAGATACGCCGTCGCAGGATACGGCGTATTGAGCTGGGTCATCGGCGGCGTGACGAGCAGGAGCCTCACGGGCAGCAACCTAGCGCACTCTGCGATAGGCTGCGGTCTCGTGCGGCTCAACAAGTACCTGAGCGAAAGCGGCGCCTGCTCGCGGCGGGAGGCCGACCGATTCATCGAGGACGGCCGCGTCACCGTCAACGGCGTCCCCGCCGTGCTCGGCACCCAGGTCGAGGACGGCGACGACGTCCGGCTCGACGGCGACCCGATCGGCGCGGCGCGCAAGCGCACCCGCCCGGTCTACATCGCGCTCAACAAGCCCGTCGGCATCACCTGCACGACCGAGCGTCACGTCGCGGGCAACATCGTCGACTTCGTCGATCACCCCGAGCGAGTATTTCCGATCGGCCGGCTCGACAAGGACTCCGAGGGCCTGATCCTGCTCACCAACGACGGCGACATCGTCAACGAGGTGCTGCGCGCCGAGCACAACCACGAGAAGGAGTACATCGTCGCGATCGACCGCGCGGTCACGCCAGAGCTCGTGTCCGGGCTGGCGGGCGGGGTCCGACTATCCGACGCCACGACCAAGCCGTGCAAGGTCGTCAAGCTCGGCCCGAAAGTCTTCCGGATCACGCTGACCCAGGGTCTCAACCGGCAGATCCGGCGGATGTGCGAGGCATTCGGCGCCACCGTGGAGGCGCTGCAGCGCGTCCGTATCATGCGGATTCATCTCGGCGAGCTCCCGCTCGGTCGCTGGCGCAACCTCACCGCCGAGGAGGTCGCCACGTTATTGCCGCGCCAGCCCCGCGCACCTCAGGCTGCCGCACGTTCGGCGCCGCCCGGGCGCGCCGCAGCGCCAGCGCGTTCAGGCCCGCCCACGCGCTCGGCACCACCGGCGCGGCCCCACCCGCAGGCACCGCGACCGCCTCAGGGCCGATCCCACCGGCGCGGCCGCGGATGACCAGCGGTACACGATCTTCGCGTGAAGCCGAACCCGTGGCGAGGCGAGCTGCGATGCCGAGCGACGGCGCACCGCCCGCGATCACCGCCAGCGCGCTGCCCGAGCGCACGGCCACGAGCGCTGCCCGAGCGCACGGCCACGAGCGCTGCCCGAGCGCACGGCCACGAGCGCTGCCCGAGCGCACGGCCACGAGCACACGGCCGGCGCGCACACGGCCGGCGAGCACACGGCCGGCGAGCACAGCTCGAGCGCACGGCCCGAGCAGCACAAGTCACGCGACACCCAGCGCGATCACTGTTACCCTCGAACGATCTCGATGATCGCGATGGCAATGCACCGGCGCGCGTACATGATCGCCATCGGGCTGGCGGCGCTCGCCGCGTGCCACAACGCACCGAGCGACGACACCACCTGTCGCTGTGTGCCCGGCAACGTCTCGCGTACCAAGCTGCCCGACGGCACGTACATGGACAGTGCGGCGCTGCTCGGCAAGCTGCGGCGCCACCGCCAGGACGTCGAGCAGCACCGGACCCCGCGCGATATCAAGGTATTCGATGACGAGCTGCGGTTCGCGATCCTCAGCTATTGCCAGCCGTGCGGCGACTGGGTCGGCGACCGCGTGACGGTCGAGCAGATGTTTCCGCTCGCGCGGCTCGACGACGCTGCCAGCGCGGTGTGCCTCGGGCTGGTCCTGCACGACGGCAAGACGGTCTACGGCGACGCCCGGCCGCTCGCCTGCCGGTGAGATCGCGCCGCTGACCTGAAAATCACCCGCAAGGCTCTGATTCTATTCCTCGAAGAATCCGCGGACCCGCGGAGGCATTGCTTAGCCCGAATCGTTCATCACGACGGCGAGGTCGATCGATTCCGCTCGCGGTGGCAAGCGGCACGAGGCAAATCGGGGCGCACGCCCTCGAAGCAGCGAGGATAGTACTGGACCTATCCGACGAGCGAGCACCGGCCGTACGCCACGAGATGCCCGTGCCGCGACGGTCGCAGCCGGCGGCGTGATGAATGATTCGGGCTAAGCTCGCGCGATGCGTTGCGCTCTCGTGATCGCGCTGCTTGCCGCCGGCTGCAGCCGTGAGGCCCCCTCCGACTGCGATCGCGCGGTCCATCACGTATTGTTTGATCTGACGGTGCCCAAGGACAGCCCGCCGCCGGATCACGACCGGGCGATGCAGGCCAAGATCGCGGAGCGGACCCAGGTGCTCGAGGGGATCGAGGCGCTCACGCTGCCGGTGTGCAAACGCGAAGGCCTGACGCAGGCGCAACTCGATTGCATCTTCGCCGCCAAGGTCCCGCAGGATCTTGCGGCGCTCGCGACCTGCCCGGCGATCGTCGCGCAGCGGCCGAGCTGGCTCCTGGTGGGAACGCCGGACGGTCCGCCACCTGCGCCTGCCACGCAGCCACCGGCCTCGCAGCCACCGGCCCCGCAGCCACCGGCCCCGCAGCCACCGGCCCCGCAGACGCCGAGCTCAAATCAGCGGTGAGCCGAGATCAGCGGTGTGCTGCGATCAACGGTCAGCGCGATCACCGGTCGATCGGAGCGACCGGCTAGGCCAAGGCGCCGATCCCGAGATATCCTACCCGGTATGGCGTTGCGCGCGTTTCACCATGCGTTCCTGGTCCGCGATCTCGAGGAGACGAGACGGTTCTATGTCGACCTGCTCGGCTGCCACGAAGGCCGCAGCACCGCGACCTGGGTCGACCTCGATCTGTTCGGCAACCAGCTGACCGCTCATCTCGGAGCGCCGCCTGCGCCGGCCAACGTCGGCCATGTCGACGGCATCCAGGTGCCGCTGCCGCACTTCGGCGCGGTCGTGAGCTTCGAGGAATACGATCTGCTCGCGGCCCGGCTCGCGGCCGCCGGGATCGCGTTCGTCGTGACCCCCCGGATCCGCTACCCGGGGCAGCCGGGCGAACAAGGCACGTTCTTCTTGCTCGATCCGAGCGGCAATGCCCTCGAGTTCAAGGCGTTCCGTCGCCCCGACGAAGTGTTCGCGAAGTGACGCCCGCCGATGCCGTCGTCGTCGGTGCCGGGGTGATCGGCGCGAGCTGCGCGGTCCACCTCGCGCGCGCCGGGTTGCGCGTCACGCTCGTCGATCGCGCCGCCGGCCCTGGGGCCGGAAGCACGGGGCGAGCTACCGGTGGGTTTCGCGCGCAGTACGCAACCTCGATCAATGTCCGGCTCTCGCTCCTGGCGCGCGATCAGCTGCGCAACTTTCGCGACGAGACCGGCGTCGATCCCGAGTTCCGGCAGGTCGGCTACCTGTGGCTGGCGAGCACCGCCCACGAGATCGCCGAGCTCGCCACTGCCAACAAGCTGCAGCGCCGCGAGGGGCTCGGTGAGGCGACGATGGTCGGCCCCGACGACCTGCTCGCGATCAACCCCTACATCGATCCCTCCGGGCTCGCTGGCGGCGCCTGGTGCCCCACCGACGGTGTGATGCGACCGACCGAGATCCTGCGCGGCTACCTCGAGACCTGCGCGCGGCTCGGCGTCGACGTGCGGTGGGACGAGCCCACCATCGCGCTACCGCGCACCGAGGGCCGGATCACCGCGGTCGTGACATCCCGCGGCAGCTATCCGACCGCCCTGGTGGTCAACGCCGCCGGGGCGTGGGCGTCGTCGGTCGCCGCCCTCGCGGGCGAGGAGCTGTCGGTCGTGCCGCTGCGGCGCCAGGTCGCGATCACCGAGCCGACACCGGTGCTCCCCGCAGCGTTCCCGATGACGATCTGGGTCGGCGACGGGTTTCACCTCCGCGTGCGCGACGGCCGCGTGCTGCTGCTCCAGCCGACGCCGGGCGATCCGCAGGACCCGTGGAACGACCAGGTGGAGCCGAGCTGGCTCGACGCCATCGCCGCGCGCGCACCGACCCGCGTGCCGGCGCTGCGCGGGGTTGCGCTCGATCGCGCCCGGTCCTGGGCCGGGCTCTACGAGATGTCCCCGGACCACCATGCCGTGCTCGGCTGGGCGCCCGGCTGCTCCAACCTGCTACTGGTCAACGGCAACTCCGGCCACGGCGTCATGCACGCACCGGCGCTCGGCCTGCTCGCCGCCGAGATCGCCGCACTGGGCACCGCGCGCTCGCTCGACGTCCGCGCCCTGCGCCCATCGCGGTTCGCCGAGGGCGACCTGGTCCACGGCTCGGCGCTGCTGTGACGATCGCCTCGAGCCCGGAACAGCTGTCCATGAATCAGGCGCGAGGTGGGCGCGGTCAGCTGGTCGCCCGCCGCCACGAATCGCGGGCGGACACCTCACGCCACCAGCGCGACAGGTGCCGTAGCTCGCCGAGCAGGTGCGACGCCTCGATCAGCGCCTGGACCGACAGCCCGAGCGCCGCGGCCGCCTGCGGCGCGGTCTCGCCGAGCACGTCGCGGCGCAACAGGACATCGCGAAACCCGGGTTCGAGCTCATTGACGATCGCCGCCAGGCGGTGCCGCAGCTGGTGGTCGACCAGCTGGTCTTCGGCGGTGGGGCCCTCGAGCGTCAACGGCGCGTCACCATCGAGCGCGAGCACATGACGCAGCGACCGGCGGGCGAGCCGCGTGCAATGCGTGCGGACCGCCATGAACAGCCAGCGCGACAGCGCGGCGACCTCACGCAGCCCGTGGATGTAGCGCGACAGCGCGAGCAGCGCTTCCTGCGTGGCGTCCTCGGCGTCGGCGGGCGAGATGCAGAGCCGCATTGCGTAGCGCACGACCTCGGTCCGGCGCTCGCGCAATAGCGCCTCCAGCGCCTCACGATCGCCGGCCCGCGCGGCCTCGATATCTGCTGTCACATCCCGGACGGTACCATCTCACGACTACCCCACGACTACCTCGGGGCCAGGGTGCCACGGCCGATGACTGGCCTGGAGGTTCTGTCATGACGATCCTGCGCCGGCTCCTGATGTTTCCGCTCCTCGCGCTCGTGGGCTGCGGTGTCACGGGAGGCGATGACGACGACCAGCTCGCCATCTCGGGGCGCGTGATGATGACGGCCGCGCGCACGATGGGCGCGACCGCCGCGCCCAATCGCACGGTCACGCACGTCATGGCGGTCAACCCGGAGTCGGCCTCGGCCGACCGCACGATCGCCAAGGTCGGCGCCGACGGCAGCTTCCGGCTCTCGGTCGCGGTCGGCAAGCCGTACGTGTTCGTGTTCGTCGACAACACCGCGGTCGGCGCCGACATGGTCGTCGCGATGTTCCGGTCGCACACGCTCGACACGATCGCGCCGCAGCTCGCCGGGCACCTCGACTTCGGCGACACGATGATCGATCCCGCCACGCAGACCGCGACGATCGGCATGCCGTACGACAGCCTGCTGACCGGCCTGGGGCTCAGCCCCGCGGCGGCCGAGTACCTCGGCTCGGTGGACGACCTGTCCTTGCGCTACGCCAACCCCGACATCGACGGCGACGGCGTGCTCGACATCGATCAGGATCGCCACTACGGGCTGGATTTCCACGTCCGCTCGAACCTGCGGCTCGGCTCGAGCACCGGTCGCAACCTCACGATCGACGACCTGACCGACCAGTTCGCCGCCGACGCCGGTCCCGACGTCGCGACGCCGGTGTTCAATCTGACCTCGGCCTACGCGCTGTATCCAGCCAGCCTCGATCCGACGCCGTATGTCGCGCAATCGGGCATGCCCGCGACCGCACCGCAGAACGGCGGGGTGTTCACCGTGACCCAGGCCGACGGCTCGCTGCCGTTCGCACCGACCTCGTTCAGCGGCCTTCTGTTCGGCGATACCGGCGGCTGGGGTGCCGACTACGACTATGACGCCACGCCCGGGCTCGAGCTGCCGGGCTCCGGTGGCTCCCCGGCGACGCTCGCGTACACGCTCGGCGCGATCGGCCGGACGCTGACGTTCACCAACGTCGTCACCCGCACGCGCGCGTCGCTGACCGACTCCGGCACCCTGGCGATCTTCGTCCGCCTGAACACGACCAACCAGCAGTACGCGAGCATCGACTACAAGTGGATGAAGCGCGCGTCGGCGAGCTCGTGGGTCCCCGCGACGGCCGAGGAGATCGCGCTGACGATCAGCGGCGACGGCGGCTATCTGTCGTTCCATCGCCTGCCGTCGTGGCACAACGAATTCGGCGCGACCGTCCCGGCTGCGCCAAGCGGCTCGATCGCGTGGACGTTTGCCGCGACCGGCCCCGACGACGTGTGCGGCTTCGCGGTGAGCTACGACGACAAGCTCGGGCTCCGCCACTTCATCGGCGGCGCGGACCCGAACGCCGGCGTGACCTGCACGCCGTAACCCCGGCGACTACAGATCGCGGTGGCCGCCGCGCAGCTGCTCGGCCAGCTCCTGCTTGGCGATCGACTCGAGGTGGACCTCGTCGGGACCGTCGGCGAGCCGCAGGGTGCGCGTGCTCGCCCACGCGCGGGCGAGCGGGAAGTCCTGGCACACGCCCGCGGCGCCGTGGATCTGGATCGCGCGATCGATCACGGCGAGCGTCATGTTGGGCGCGACGACCTTGATCATCGCGATCTGCTTGCGCGCGCCCTTGGCGCCGCCCTCGTCGATCGCGCGCGCCGCCGCCATCGTGAGCAGCCGTGCCTGATCGATCTCGATCCGGCTCTTGGCGATCGCGTGGCGCACCATGCCCTGCTCCGCAAGGGTCTTGCCGAACGCGACGCGCGAGCTGGCGCGCTTGCACATCAGCTCGAGCATCCGCTCGGCGACGCCGATCGACCGCATGCAGTGGTGGATCCGCCCCGGCCCGAGCCGGCCCTGCGCGATCTCGAAGCCGCGGCCCTCCCCGAGCAGGATGTGATCGGCCGGCACGCGAACGTTCTTGAACACGACCTCGGCGTGGCCGTGGGGCGCGTCGTCGTAGCCGAACACGTGGAGCGCACGCACCACCTCGACGCCCGGCGTCTTCATCGGCACGAGGATCATCGACTGCTGCAAGTGCTTGGGCGCGTTCGGATCGGTCTTGCCCATCACGATCGCGATCTCGCACCGCGGATCCATCGCGCCCGACGTCCACCACTTGCGGCCGTCGATGACGTAGTGATCGCCATCGCGTCGGATCCGGCACTCGATGTTGGTCGCATCCGACGACGCGACCGCCGGCTCGGTCATCGCGAAGCACGACCGGATCTCGCCCGCGAGCAAGGGCTTGAGCCAGCGCTCCTGGTGGGCCGGCGTGCCGTAGCGCACCAGCACCTCCATGTTACCGGTGTCGGGCGCGGAGCAGTTGAACACCTCCGAGGCGATCGGCGAGCGTCCCATCAACTCGCACAGCGGCGCGTACTCGGCGTTGGTGAGCCCGGCGCCCTTTTCGGACTCCGGCAAAAACAGGTTCCATAGCCCCGCCGCCCGCGCCGCCTTCTTCAGCTCTTCCATGATCGGCGGCACCGACCACCGGCTCGGCGCCGCGCTCTGCTGCTCCGCGAAGGTCGCCTCGGCGGGATAGACGCGTTCCTCGAGGAACGTGCGCAGCTTCGTGGTCAGCGTGGCGATGCGATCGCTGGTTGTGGGCATGACTCAGGATCTCCGAGGTGGGCCCGCTGGCAAGTCAGGGAACCGCCGAGTTTCATGACCGGGCGCGTCGAACTCCCGGCACGCGCGAATCACCGTCGGGCATCTCCCGCAGCGTCTGGCTGCATCGCGCCGTGGTGACCGAATCGTCGCTCGGCGACGCTCGACGACGCTCGACTTCCGGCGAGTAGCGCGGGCAGCCGCAGCCGCCTGGCAGCCTGCAAGCGCCTCAGGCGGCCGGCGCGGCCGCGAACTGCGCATGATACAGCGTGTGATAGGCGCCGTGCGCCGCGAGCAGCTGGGCGTGGGTGCCCTGCTCGACGATCCGGCCGGCCTCCATGACGAGGATCAGGTTGGCGTCGCGGATCGTCGACAGCCGGTGCGCGATCACGAAGCTGGTCCGCCGGGCGCGCAGCGCCGCCATCGCGTGCTGCACCAGGACCTCGGTGCGGGTGTCGACCGACGAGGTCGCCTCGTCGAGGATCAGGATCGCTGGATCGGCCAGGAACGCCCGCGCGATCGTGATCAGCTGCTTCTCGCCAGCGCTGACGTTACCGCCAGCCTCGTCGAGGACCGTGTCGTAGCCAGCCGGCAGCGCGCGGACGAACCGGTCGACGTAGGTCGCCTTGGCCGCCGCGATCAGATCGGCGTCGCTCGCCGTCGGGTTGCCGTAGCGGATGTTGTCGCGGATCGTGCCACCGAACAGCCAGGTGTCCTGCAGCACCATGCCGATCTGCGAGCGCAGGTCGGCGCGGGTGAGCCGCGCGATGTCGATGTCGTCGATCGTGATCCGCCCGGCGTCGAGCTCGTAGAACCGCATGATCAGGTTGACCAGCGTGGTCTTACCCGCGCCGGTCGGGCCGACGATCGCGACGGTCTGGCCAGGCTCGGCGACCAGCGACAGATCGTCGATCAGCGGCTGCTCGGGCTTGTAGCGGAACCCAACGTGCTCGAACCGGACCTCGCCGCGGACCCGCGCGACCGTCGCCGGCACCGCCGGATCGGGCGCCTGCTCCGCGACGTCGAGGACCTCGAACACGCGCTCGGCCGAGGCGACGCCCGACTGCAGGACGTTGGCCATCTGCGCCAGCTGGCTCAGCTGCTGGGTGAACTGCCGCGAGTACTGGATGAACGCCTGCACGCCGCCGATCTGCATCGCGCCCGACGACAGCAGCAAGCCGCCCGCCACGGCGATCCCGACGTACGTGATGTTTCCGACGAACGTGATCGCCGGCATGATGATGTTCGAGATGAACTGGGCGCGAAAGCTCGCCTCGTACAGCTTCTCGTTGGTGCCGCGAAATCGCGCCTCGATCTCGCGCCGGCGCCCGAACACCTTGACGAGCGAGTGCCCGGTGAACGCCTCCTCGATCTGGCCATTGAGCGCGCCGACGTGCGCCCACTGTGCGGCGAACCGGCGCTGCGACCGCTTGCCGATCTTGGCCGCCACGGTGACCGAGATCGGCACCGTGACCAGCGCGATGATCGCGAGCTGCCACGAGATCGCCACGAGCGCGATCAGCACGCCCAGGACGGTGAGCAGCGACGTCAAGATCTGGCTGAGGGTCTGCTGCAGGCTGGTCGCCACGTTGTCGATGTCGTTGGTGACCCGGCTGAGCAACTCGCCGTGGGGCTGCAGATCGAAGTACGACAGCGGCAGCCGGTTCATCTTGGCCTGCGCTTCGGTCCGCAGCGCGCGCACCGTGCGCTGCACGACCCCGTTGAGCACGCTGCCCTGCAGCCACGCGAACACCGAGCCGCAGAGGTACAGGACCAGGACGATGCTCAGGATCTCGGCGAGCCTGGTGAAGTCGATGCCGGGAGACCCGGCGGGCGCGGTCGCACCATTCCAGATGACATTGGTGGCCTTGCCGAGGATCCACGGCCCCAGCACCGAGCACATCGCGCTCGTCATGGCGAACGCGAGCACGCCGGTGATGCCCGCGCGCTCCGGCGCGAGCCGCGCGATCACCCGGCGCGCCGATGCCTTGAAGTTCTTCGACTTCTGCGGCGGCCCGCCGGCGGCCATGCCGAACGGGCCACGCTGCGCGGGGGCCGCGCGTGCGACAGCGGTGGACTCGCCGGCGGGGGGAGTTGCGGGTGCGCGTGCGGTGGTCGTCATGCTGCCGCCTCTTCGAGCTGCGAGGTCACGATCTCGACATACGTCTGGCAGGTCTTCATCAGCTCGGCGTGCCGGCCGCGGCCGACGATCGCGCCGGCGTCGAGCACGATGATCTGGTCGGCGTCGAGGATGCTCGCCACGCGCTGCGCGACCATGATCATCGTCGCGTTCGCCATGTGCGGGCGGAGCGCCGCGCGCACCCGCGCCTCGGTCGCGAGGTCGAGCGCCGAGAACGAATCATCGAACAGGTAGATCGCCGGCTGGCGCAGCAGCGCACGCGCGATCGACAGCCGCTGGCGCTGCCCGCCCGAGACGTTGGTGCCGCCCTGCGCGATCGGCGCATCGAGCTTCTGGGGCATCGCCTCGACGAACTCGCGGGCCTGCGCGACCTCGAGTGCCGACCACAGCTCCGCGTCGGTCGCGTCCGGGTTGCCGTAGCGCAGGTTGGTCGCGACCGTGCCCGAGAACAGGTACGGGCGCTGCGGCACCATCCCGATCTTCGACCACAGCCGCTCGAGCTCGATGTCGCGCGCGTCGGTGCCTTCGATGATCACCGTGCCGGCGGTCGGATCGATCAGCCGCGGAATCAACTCGAGCAGCGTGGTCTTGCCCGCGCCGGTACTGCCGATGATCGCGGTGACCTGCCCGGGCGATGCCGTGAACGAGATGTCCTTCAGCACCGCGGCCTCGGCCCCCGGATAGCGGTATTCGGCGGCGCGCAGCTCGAGCGTCCCGGGCACGCCGGCCGGGGTCACCGGGTGCGTGGGCGGCACCACCGACGACGACGTCCGGAGCACCTCGGAGATCCGCTCGGCGCACACCGCCGCGCGCGGGATCATCACCGAGACGAACGTGACCAGCATGACCGCGACGAGGATCTGCATCAGGTAGCTGAGGAACGCGCCCAGCCCGCCGATGCCGAGCGCACCGGCCGCCACCCGCTGGCTGCCGAACCACAGGACCGCCACGCTCGACGCGTTGAACACGAGGAACACGGCCGGAAACATCATCGCCTGCAGCCGTCCGACCCGCAGCGCGGTGTTGGTGAGCGCGGCGTTGGCACCGTCGAATCGTGTGGCCTCGCCGCCCTCGCGCACGAACGCCCGGACCACGCGGACCCCGGCGATCTGCTCGCGCAGCACGCGGTTGACGGTGTCGAGCCGCGGCTGCATCGCGCGGAACTGCGGCATCATCCGTCCGATGATCACGCCGAGGCAGCCGATCAGCGCCGGCACGCTGACCAGCAGCAAGCGCGACAGCGCCAGGTCCTCGCGCAGCGCCATCACCAGACCACCGATGCACATGATCGGCGCCGCGACCAGCAGCGTGGCTCCCATCAGCACGAGGATCTGGATCTGCTGCACGTCGTTGGTCGTGCGGGTGATCAGCGACGGCGCGCCGAACACGCCGACCTCGTGCGCCGAGAACTCGCCGACGCGGTGGAAGATCGCCGCCCGCAGGTCGCGGCCGTACCCCATCGCCACCATGGCGCCGAAGTAGACCGCGGAGATCGAGCACACGACCTGGGCCGCGGTGATCGCCAGCATCACGCCGCCGGTCGACAGGATGTACCCGGTGTCGTGCAAAAGGACGCCGCGATCGATGATCCGGGCGTACAGGTTCGGCAGGTACAGCATCCCCGTCGTCGAGGCGAGCTGCAGCACCACCACGGCGGCCACGTGACGCGTATACGGACGCAGGAACTGAAACAACAACCGGATCAACATGGGGGGCCCTCCAGCTCTGCCTCGAGATCGTTGCGGACGCGAATCCCATCGAGCACCACCGCGACGATCTCGGCGGCGGTCAGCGGGACCCCATCGGAGATCCGGGGGTGGGTTCCAGCAAAGGTCATGATGCGCATGAGCCGCGCCGCGCGCTCGGGGTCGCAGCGGAGCTGGTCGCGGAACGGCTCGAACATCGCGGCGAACCGGCGCTGCGCACCGTCGGGCGCCGGGCCGACCTGCGGTGCGCACCCCTTACCCGACGGCGGTGGCGGCGCCGGTGGTGGCAACCCGAGCATCGAGATCAGCTGCCACACCGCCTCGACCCGGCGCTGCAGGATCTCGACCGCGGCGATCAGCCGATCGCGCAGGCCGAGCTCCGGATCGATGTTGTCCAGCTCGCGCTCGGCGGGGCTCGGATCGAACGCGCTGCCGATCGCAGCCTGGATCAGCGTCTCCTTGTCAGGAAACACCCGGAACAACGTGCCCTCGGCAATCCCCGCCGCCATCGCGATCTGAGCGGTAGTAACCGCTGTCCCGTAGCGACGCAAGAGCGGTAATGTCGCGGCGATGATGCTCGCGCGTCGCGCCTCCGGGGGCAGCGGCGGCGCACGGCGAGATACGGCTGACATGGCGCGGCATCATGACTGAGTGAGTGCTTACTCGCAACGAGTGAGCGGACACTCATTCATTAGATTTCGTAAGTATCAAATACTACTTGATAAAATCAACCTACTTGACCCGAGGATGACTCACATCGAGTCGCGTGGTGCTACCAACGCAACCCGCTCCACCCGGCAGGTCGTGCGCGTGATCCCCGGCGATCGACGCGAGTACATTGCTCGGCATGAAGCGAGCATTCGTGACGGGTGGTTCCGGCTTCGTTGGCGGGCGGGTGATCCGGCAGCTGCGTGCGCGGGCGGTCGAGGTGGCGGCCCTCGCGCGCAGTGATAGGTCGGCGGGCGTCGTCGAAGCACTGGGCGCGACCGCGGTGCGCGGCGACCTCGATGACGTCGCGGCGATGCAAGCCGGCATGGCGGGTGCTGACGTCGTGATTCACGCCGCGGCCCACCTGGGAGAGCACGGCCCGCTCGCCGAATTCATGCGAGCCACGGTGACCGGCACGGAGAACGCGCTCGCGGCGACGCGTGCCGCGGGCGTACCGCGATTCGTCCACATCAGCACCGAAGCCGTACTCGCCGACGGTAAGCCGATCATCCGTGCTGACGAGACGCGCCCGCGGACGACCAGGCCGGCCGGGCCGTACCCGCTGACCAAGGGGCTGGCCGAACAGCGCGTGGTGACTGCCAACGGCGACGGCCTCGCCACCGTCGTGGTCCGGCCGCGCTTCATCTGGGGGGCCGGCGATACCAGCCTGGTGCCGAAGATCGTCGAGGCCGTGAAACGCGGCCGGTTCGGCTGGGTCGATGGCGGCCACTACCTGACGTCGACCTGCCACATCGACAACGTCGTCGAGGGCATCTTGCTCGCGGCCGAGCGCGGCGCGCCGGGCGAGATCTACTTCCTCACCGACGGCGAGCCGGTCGAGTTTCGCGGCTTCATGACCGAGCTGTTGTCCGCCTACGGTGCCGATCCGGGCGACCGCAACGTCCCGCTGTGGCTCGCTCGCACGATCGCCGGGCTCACCGGATGGATGAAGCAGCCGCCGATCTCGCGGACCGCGATCGCGCTGATCGGCCAGGAAGTCACCGTGGTCGACACCAAGGCGCGCCGCGACCTCGGCTACGCCAGCCACGTCTCGCGCGAGCAAGGGCTCGCCGAGATCCGCCGCAGCTGATCTGCGCCGCCGCCGCGATCCCCGACGAGCGCTGCGCCGCAACGACGAGCGCTGCGCCGCAACGACCAGCGCAGCACCGCAACGACCGGCGCGCCCCGCAACGACGAGCGCACCCCCGCAACGACCGGCGCAGCGCCGCAACGACCGGCGCAGCACCGCAACGACCGGCGCACCCCCGCAACGACCGGCGCACCCCCGCAACGACCGGCGCACCCCCGCAACGACCAGCGCAGCACCGCAACGACCAGCGCTGCGCCGCAACGACGAGTGCCCCCCCCGACAACGACGCGCGCAGCCCCGACAACGACGCGCGCAGCGGATCAGCGGTACGCTCGAAACTGATCAGGCGGCCCGCCACGCCCGCTCGACGGGCGGGACCCGCGCACCTATGCTCGCGCGCGCAGGTCTTCGAGCCACGTCCCCACAGCCTTGGCCTCGGCTTCGTGAGCCGCTTCGCGCGCGGTCTCGGCCAGCGCGTCCTTGTACCAGCTCTGCATCGCCGGCAACGCCAGCACGCGTGCGAGGTACGCCGCTGCCGCGGCATCGAACGACAGCCCGTACGTCTGCGCGCGAAACGCGATCGGCGCGAAGAACGCATCGACGGCCGTAAACTCCTTGCCGGCGAGGAACGGCCCACCGAACCGCGTCAGGCCCTCGCCCCACAGCTCGCCGAGCCGCGCAATATCGGCCTCGAGTGCCGGCGTCGTCTCGTGCAGGCGCACGCGCAACCCGCAGCTCATCGTGCAGCTGTTGCGCAGCGTCGCAAAGCCCGCATGCATCTCCGCCGAGGCACACCGCGCCCACGCCCGCGCCGCGGAATCCGCCGGCCACACGCCGGCATGGCGCTCGGCGAGGTACTCGGCGATGCCGAACGAGTCCCACACCACCGTCTCGCCGTCATGCAGGCACGGGACCCGACCAGACGGCGAGAACGTGCGGAACAGGCTCCAGTTCGAGCCTTCCGACAGCAGGACCTGCTGTTCGTGAAACGGCAATGCTAGCTGACGCATCAACAGCCACGGCCGCAGCGACCACGACGAGTAGTTCTTGTTGGTGATGAACAGCTTGTACATGGATGATCGAATATCACGCGCCGCGCGAACGTGGAGGACGTTGCAAGGCCGCGGAGATCTACTGGTGCAGCAACCGATCGACGGTCACCGTGCCGCGCCCAACCGCAGTCCACGCGGCCGGCCGCCCCCCGCGTTCACGACGTCGGCCGCGGACAACGGCGCAGCGCCTCCACGATCAGCCTCTCGAGTGGCGCTCCGTCGCCCAGCGTCGCTGCTGCCGCTGCGACCGCGGCCTGTGCGATCGCCGACTTCCAGCCGAGGCCCACCAGCGCCTGCTTGGCCTGCGTGCGCAAGATTGCGACGTCGAGCTTGTTGGATTCGCGCGCGCTGCCCTCGGTGGGCGTGAGATCGCGGCATCGGGCACAGCGAGCGGTATCGGCACAACAATCGGCAGCGGTATCGGCACAACAATCGGCAGCGGCACCGGTATCGGCACAACAATCGCCAGCGCCAGCGCCAGCACCACCACGAGCGGCATCGACTCCGCGAGCGGCGGCGAAGCTATCGCCGTATCCGCCTTCGACCTCGCCCACGTGGGCGCCAGTGCTCGCCCCAGCTCCCGCCCCAGCGATCCGCCGAACCTCGAGTTGGTCCGCGGTGCCAGCGATCGCCAGCAGCCCCGCGTGGTGTGCGAGGTGGCAGGCGCTGCACAACAGGGCCAGGTTCTGAGCATCGTGGCCACCGCCGGCGGCCCGATGGGTAACATGATGCAACTCTAGCCCGCGCGACGACCGGCAGCCGGGCACGCGGCACCGCCCCCCATCGCGCCGCCACACCAGCCGCGCCACGCTCGGCGGAACGTCCTGATACGCGCGTTCCGGAGTCGCACCATCGATCGAGCCGATGTGCTGTGCATCGCAACACGCTCGCTCGACCGCGGCCGCGCCAATTGCGACCTTTGCGCCAGCGCCGTCCTGCCAGCCCTGACGGCATCGCTCGCAGATCGTGACGGCGATCTGGTACTTCGCGCGCCCCGTCGGCTCGGTCCTCGAGCCACCTTCCAGTACCGTGCCGACCAAGGCGGCGAACAGCTCGTCGTCCGACAGACGGCTACCATGCTCCTCATCAAGCACCTGGCGCGCCTGGCGCAGTGACGCAAACACGTCAGCAGAGAGCTCGAAGCGGACGACGTGTGTACGAACCCTGGGATCCCGAGGATCGTCGGGCCGATCGCCCAGACGACGGTCCGCGACGAGCGCCTCGATCTCGCGGAGGTTCTTGCCGAGCGAAGCCTTCCGCCACGCACCGTCGGTCGCCGAGGTTGCGACGCGCGTCAACTCGCGCACCGCGGAGTACGAGAGCTCGCCGCACGCGAGCCCAAGGGTGATCTCGGGCAAAGCTCCAAGTGCACGTGCCACTCTCAAGCGATCCTGCGCCACACGTGGACCGTAGCCGAGCACTCTCTCCATGTAGTCGAGCGCAGACACCATGCCAAGCGGCCGCCAGATCTTGCACGCTTCTGCCTCGCGCAGCCAGCGCGCCTCTTCCGCGTCGAGCCCGGCACGGCTCTTCGCGATCCTTCGCAGGGCTCGATCCACAGAATGCCACTCCGGTCGATCCGCCTGTCCACTTCTAAAGATCGTCGCGGCGTTGGCCCCAATCTCGACTGACGCTTCGCGTAGCATGAGTGCACTCCTACACCGTGTTCGAGCACCATTCCTAGCACACGATTTTTCGGCTCTACCATTTGAGCGACACGCAACGATTCGCAGCCCGTTGCGAAAAATCGACCGAGCGCGAAAATTCGAGTGCAGATCACATTTCAACGCCAATTCGCCGCTCCTTTGCCAGGACAGGCAAGGCGGCCACTCTGGCGCCTCGCGCATGCCGTCAAGCAAAATCGACAATCAATGCGATTTCCTCATGACATGACGACACCGGACGAAGGGGTCGGCTACAAAGCGAGCGTATTGGCGAACAGAGGACCTCGGGAGATCCACGGGTGGCCTGTGGACGGGTAGCGCTCAGCCGTAGCTGGATCATGGGATTCTGGGGTTCACCGCACCAGGCAACATCCCACCGCCCACAGTCCAGATGCTCGCACCAGGTTGCCATTACCTGAATATTTTTTGGTATTGATTATTCAAGATGGAATGCGCACCTTGGTCGTCACCATCACCTGGAGGTCGCACGATCGGTGCGCTCGATCCGGGAGCGCCTGCACAAGCGCCGAGGAACGATGGCTTATCAGATCAGACAGAGCTAATCACAGCGCGCGAACCGCCACTCGCCTATGAACGCCCATCGTCACCGGCGCCGCGCCTACTGGACGTCGCGCAACTGATCTCCGCGAGCGACTCCTATGCGCCTGGAGTGATACCACTCTCTGTCCCCAGCTCATATCAAAGATATCTCCGAAACGGAGCATCGGCGCGGGCATCTGGGCGGTGGACGGTGGGACGCGAGCTGGTGCGATGATCCCGGAATCCGATGATCCAGCCACGGCTGAGCGCTACCCGTCCACGGGCCACCCGTTGGTCTCCCGAGGTCCCGTCGCGATCGATAGGTTCGCCACGCCCGCCGTCGCCTTGTGCCGCATCGCCCGTCGACGGTGCCGCACGAAGAGATCGCCTGGCGTGTGATCGAGTCGCAGATCCTAGGAACGCCCGGCCGGCTTCGCGCCCACGTGGGCGTCGCGCAGCCGATCTCCGCGAGCGACTCCTATGCGCCTGGAGTGATACCACTCTCTGTCCCCAGCTCATATCAAAGATATCTCCGAAACGGAGCATCGGCGCGGGCATCTGGGCGGTGGACGGTGGGACGCGAGGTGGTGCGATGATCCCGGAATCCGATGATCCAGCCACGGCTGAGCGCTACCCGTCCACGGGCCACCCGTTGGTCTCCCGAGGTCCCGTCGCGATCGATAGGTTCGCCACGCCCGCCGTCGTCGCCTTGTGCCGCATCGCGCCTCGACGGTGCCGCACGAAGAGAGACCGGAATTCGATGATCCAGCCACGGCCGAGCGCTACCCGTCCACGGGCCACCCGTTGGTCCCCCGAGGTCCCCGTCGCGATCGAAAGTTCGTCACGCCCGCCCCGTCGCCATCACCAAGACCGCGCCGCACAAAAGATCCTCTCACGACCCACGAAGCAGCACCGGTATCGTGCCTGGTTCCGTCCTCGCTCGGCGCCCACCTGGGCGCCGCAACTGACCTCCGCGCGCGGCTGCGCCTCAATTGACACCCACTCTCCGTCTCCAGCTCATCGCCTGGACACAGGGCGCACGCCGTGAGCGCCGAGCCCCCGCTGCGAGACAACGGCGACGCGGCAACGCGCGAGCGAGAGCTGCCTCGAGGGACGCGGTTAACGCGACCGCCGGCCGGCGAGCTCGGTCGGCTGCGCTGGTGGCAGCCTCGACCAAGTTCCGTCAGCGGTGCCCCGCTGCCGTGTAGCTCGCGCCGCCGGACCACCATTGGGCGCGCCCACGTGGGCGCTCCGCGCCGCTACTTCTTGCGATTGAACAGCCCGCGCTTCTCGGGCTTGACGGCTTCGCCCAGCTCACCGGCGAGCTCGCGCATCAGCTCTTCCTGCCGCGCGGTCAGCTTCCGGGGAATCTCGATCTTGAACTGCAGCACGTGATCGCCTCGCCCGCTCTCGCCGACGCGCGGAATGCCCTGGCCGCGGCGCACCATGACCTCATCCGGCTGCGTGCCCGGCTTGAGCTCGATGGTCGCCGAGCCGGTGACGCCGTCCTCGAGCGTGAAGACCTCGATCTCGCCGCCGAGGGCGGCCTTGATGAAGCTCACGGGGACCTCGGTGAGCACGTCCTCGCCATCGCGCTTGAACCGCTCGTCGCCCTGGACGTGGAGCACGACATAGAGATGACCGGTGGTTCCCCCGGGGACGCTCTCGCCCTTGCCGGCGAGCCGCAGGGTCTGGCCATCGTCCACACCCGCGGGAACCGTGACGTTGAGCGTCGAGGTCTCGGCCTTGGTGCCCCGCCCGCGGCAGTCCTCGCACGGCTCTTTGATCGACTTGCCGGCGCCACGGCACTGCGGGCACGTGGTCTGGACCATGAAGAAGCCCTGGTTGTGGACCACCTGGCCCTTGCCCTGGCACGTCCGGCACGTCTCGGGCTTGCTGCCCGGCTTGGCACCCGTGCCCGTACATGTGGTGCAGGCCACTTCGCGGCTGACCTTGACGTCCTTGGTGACGCCCCACACGGCCTCGGGGAACGTGAGGCTCAGGTCGATGCGCAGGTCAGCGCCGCGCGGCTGTCGGCGCTGGCCGCCACGACCTCCGAAGAAGTCGCCGAAGATGTCCCCGAACGCCGACAGGATGTCATCGACGTTGGAGTACCCGCCCGGGGGCGCACCATTGACGCCCCGGAGCCCCTCGAGACCGAATCGATCGTAGCGCTGGCGTTGCTCGTCGTCTGAGAGAACCGAGTAGGCGTTGGAAGCTTCCTTGAACTTGTCTTCGGCGTCCTTGTCGCCCGGGTTGTGATCCGGGTGGTACTTCTTGGCGAGGCGGTAATACGCCTTCTTCAGGTCGGCAGAGGTGGCCTGCCGTTCAACTTCAAGGACTTCGTAAAGATCGCGCATGATGAGCGTGGAGAATCAGGGCTTTGGGTAATTCGGGACACGGCAGGTGTCAAGGTATGGTTTTGGGGTGATCCGTCCCGAGGACCTCGCGCGGGGCGCCGCCGATGAGGCGGACGCACTCCGGCGCGCCGAGCGGCTGTTCGACGCCGCGGCGCAAAGCGGTCTTGATATCGCTGGCTTGGACGACGCAGCGCAGCAGATCGCGACGCTCTCGTGTCAGTCTGCGCCGTACCTCGCGACGCTGCTCACCCGGGATCCTCACCGGTTGGTCAGGGTTGCGACCGACCCCTATTTGCATCGAGAAAAGCCGCACGAGGTCCTCGCAGCCGAGGTCAGCGCCCGCGCCGGGGCGGCGTCCAGCCTGGCCGAGCTGCAGGCGGCGCTTCGCAAGGTCCGCGCGGACGAGCTGGTGCGGCTGGGGGTTCGTGAGCTCGAGCTGGGGCTCGATACCGAGGTCGGCCGTGAGCTGGCCCGGCTCGCCGACACGTGCTTCGACCAGGCGATCGCGTTCTGCGATCGAGGCCTGCGGGCGCGCTATGGGGTGCCGCAGTACGTCGACGACGGCGGTGTGATGCGCGACGCCCACCTGGCGGTGATCGGCATGGGCAAGCTCGGCGGCGAGGAGCTGAACTTCTCGTCCGATGTCGACGTGATCTACGTGTATTCCTCGGATCAGGGCGAGGTCGGAGGGCTGTCCCTCCACGAGTATTTCGCCAAGCTATGCACCCAGGTCACGGCGGCGCTGTCCGAGATCACCGAGGACGACACCGTGTTTCGCGTCGACCTGCGGCTGCGGCCCGAGGGTGGCAAGGGCGCGATCGCGAACTCGCTGGCGTCGACCGAGCGCTACTACGAGACGTTCGGCCGGCCGTGGGAGCGCCAGGCCTGGATCAAGGCGCGACCCTGCGCAGGTGATCGGGCGCTCGGCAGTGAGCTGATCCGCACGCTGCGCCCGTTCGTGTTTCCCCGGCTCATCCTGCCGACCGTGCTCGATGACGTCCGCGATCTCAACCGCCGGATCAAGCGCGAGCTGTTGCGGCCGCTCAAGGGCGGCAGCAGCGACGGCTTCGACGTCAAGAACGGCGAAGGCGGGATCCGCGAGATCGAGTTCTTCGTCCAGGCGCTCCAGCTGATCCACGCCGGCAAGCGACCGCGGCTGCAGCTGCGCGGCACGCTGGCAACGCTCGACGCGCTGATCTTCGCGGGCCTGATCACGGATGACGAGCACCTCGCGTTGTGGCGGGCGTATCGCTGGCTGCGCCACGTCGAGCACATGCTGCAGCTCGAGGGCGGGCTGCAGACCCAGATCGTGCCCAACGACGACCACCGCCGGCTCGTGCTCGCGAAGCGGCTCGGCTATCGCAACGATGTGGCGTTTGCGATCGATCTGGTGAAGTACACCACCGCGGTGTCGCGGCTGTTCGCCACGCTCGGCGATCCGGCCGATGTGCGCGCGGACGTCGCGGCGATCCTGCGCGGCGAGCTGACCCGCGACGAGGAGGAAGCCGCGCTGACCCGGCTCGGGTTCAGCGATGCGCCCGGGGCTCGCGCGGAGCTCGCGCGGGCCCGCCGCAACAGCGACTCGCCGCTGGCCCCCGTGGCGAGGGTCGACGAGCGCACCGCGCGGATCGGCGCGGCACTGCTCGGCGAGATCGCCGCGAGCGCGGATCCGGATCAAGCGCTGCGCACGTTCGGTGACCTGATCGCGCGGCGCGGCGCGGCGTGGTCGGTGTGGCGCCTGCTCGACGAAAATCCCGCGATCGTCCGGCTGCTCGGCTCGATCTTTGGCGCCAGCGCGTACCTGGCGCGCATGCTGGTCGATACCCCGGAGTTGATCGATCTGCTGATCGAGCTCGGCCAGACCCCGCCGACCCGCTCGGTGGCGCAGGTCGCCGCCGACCTCGCGGGCGTGCTCGCCGCTGCTGACCCCGCCGATCCCGAGGCCGCGTGGAGCGCGATCGCCGAGGTCAAGAACGGCAACGTCCTGCGCGTCGGGCTCGCCGACTTCGCGGGCGCGCTCGACCCGCTCGCGGTGTGCGCCGAGCTGACCGCGATCGCCGAGGCATGCCTCGACCGCGCGCTCGCGATCGTCGAGGCGCAGCTCGCCGCGCGCCACGGCCGGCCGCCCGGCGACGCCCGGCTCGCGGTGCTCGGGCTCGGCAAGCTCGGCGGCCGCGAGCTCGGCTACGCCGCCGATCTCGACGTCGTGTTCGTGTATTCGCATACCGGCGGGGCCACCGGTGAGCCCAGCGGTGAATCCGACGGCGCGGTCCCGCTCGCGACCATCGAGTGGTTCTCGCGCTGCGCGCAGCGGTTGCTCAACGCGCTCCGCCAGCGCACCCCGCGCGGCCGGCTCTACGAGATCGACACCCGGCTGCGGCCCTCGGGATCACAGGGCTTGCTGGTCACCTCGCTCGCGGGCTGGCGCAAGTATCACGCCAGCGATGCGCGACTGTGGGAGCGCCAGGCGCTGATCAAGCTACGCCCGGTCGCGGGCGACCGCGAGCTCGGCGACCACGTCGCCCGGCTCGCGGCCGACACCGTGTACGGCCATCCCCCCGAGGCGGCGGGCGGGGCGCGCGCGATCGCCGCGGCGATCATGCAGATGCGCGATCGGATCGAGCGCGAGCTCGGCGCCGGCCGCAAGCGGTTCACCGGCGATCTCAAGGTCGGCGCCGGCGGCGTGATGGACATCGAGTTCGCCGCGCAGTACCTCCAGCTCATCCACGGCCACGCCCACCCCGAGCTCCGCACGACCGGCACCGCGCCGGCGCTCGCGGCCGCGGCCAGCCTGGGCATCGCCGCGTCGGGCGACATCGAGCTGCTGGCGCAGGGCTATCGGTTTCTGCGCAAGATCGAGCACCGGCTCCGCGTGGTCCACGATCAGCCGATCCACCACGTGCCCGAGCCGCGCGGCGAGCTCGACAAGCTGGCCCGGCGCTCGGGGTACCCCGACGGCGCGGTCCTCCTCGAGCACGTGGCGCGCTGGCAACACGACATCAGGGCCGCCTACCTGCGTCTGTTCAAGGCGTAGCCCGCGCCCCGCGATCGGCAGCGTGGCGGCGCTTGTGATCGCGTGACGGGGTTGCTACGAACACCCGATATGGCCATCAAGAAGCTCGACACGATCTGGCTCGATGGGTCGCTCGTGCCATGGGATCAGGCAACCGATCACCTGCTCGCGCACACCATGCATTACGGCGTCGGTGCGTTCGAAGGCATCCGGGCGTACCAGCGCACCGACGGCCGGACCGTGCTGTTCCGGCTCCGCGAGCACATCGAGCGCCTGCTGGACTCGTGCACGATCTGCACGATGGACTGCGTGTTCACGCGTGACCAGCTCATGGCCGCGTGCACCGAGGTCGTGAAGGCCAACAAGATGACGTCGGCCTACCTGCGACCGCTGGTGTATCTCGGCTACGGGGCGCTCGGCCTGGGCTCCCTGGAGCCGCCGGTCCGCACGATGGTCGCGTGTTACGAATGGGGCACCTACCTCGGTGAGGAGGGCCTGAAGAAGGGGATCAAGTGCATGATCTCGGGGTTCACGCGCGCGAGCTCGAACGCGGTGATGAACAAGGGCAAGATCTGCGGCCAGTACGTGACGTCGGTGCTGGCGAAGCGGATGGCGATCAAGAGCGGGTTCGACGAGGCCCTGATGCTCGATCCGCAGGGGTACGTCGCCGAGGGCACCGGCGAGAATATCTTCGTGGTCAAGCACGGTGTCGTGCGGACGCCGCCGACCTCAGCCGCGATCCTGGCGGGCATCACACGCGACACCACGATCCAGCTGCTCCGCGAACGCGACATCGAAGTCCGCGAGGAGCCGATCGCGCGCGACGAGCTGTACATCGCCGATGAGGTGTTCCTGACCGGGACAGCTGCGGAGATCACGCCGGTCCGTGAGATCGATCATCGCAAGGTCGGCCGCGGGGAGGCCGGACCGGTGACCCGCGGTGTGCAAGAGTCGTTCTTCTCGATCGTCAAGGGCTCGGATTCCAAGCACGATCACTGGCTCAGCTACGTGTGAGCGGTCGGCTCCCGCCTACCCACCGGACGGTATGCTCCGGAACTCTTGCGATAGCCCCGGAACGCCCCGGTTAGGCTGCCGATTAAGCTGCTAGACTGGTTTTGTGGACCTGCAGCCAGGAACCGTCCTGCTTGGCAAGTACCGGATCGATGCCCTGATCGGAACCGGTGGGATGGGGAACGTCGTGCGCGCTTCGCACCTCTACCTTCATCAGTCGGTCGCCATCAAGATCCTGCTGCCCCAGATGAGCGAGAACGCGTCGACGGTGCAGCGGTTCCTCCGCGAGGCCCAGGCGACGGTCAAGCTCAAGAGCGAGCACAGCGCGCGCGTGATCGACGTCGGCACCGCGCCCGACGGCACCCCGTTCATGGTGATGGAGTTCCTCGACGGGAACGACCTGCACCAGATCCTGCGCCACCATGGCCGGCAGCAGCCGACGATCGTCGTCGATCTGATGCTGCAGGCGTGCGAGGGCATCGCCGAGGCGCACTCGATCGGGATCGTCCACCGCGACATCAAGCCGTCGAACTTCTTCGTCACGCGGCGCCCCGACGGTTCGATGCTGCTCAAGATCCTCGACTTCGGAATCTCGAAGACGCCTGTCGGCTACGACGATCTGACAGGCACGCAGACGATCCTCGGTACGCCGGCGTACATGGCGCCCGAGCAGATGAAGAGCGGGCGCTCCGCCGATCCGCGCAGCGATCTGTGGTCGATCGGCGTCGTGATGTACCAGCTGCTCACCGGGCGGGCTCCGTTCGCCGGTGAGAGCTACGCAGACCTGGTGCTCAAGGTCGGCCTCGAGCCGCCGGAGCCGATCGCGGTGCCGCTGCCGCCCGGTCTCGCCGAGGTGGTCCTGCGCTGCCTCGAGAAGGATCCAGCGCAGCGTCACCAGAACGTCGGTGACCTCGCGCGCTTGATCGCGCCGTTTGCGACCGATCCGATCGCGGGAGCGCAGGCGGCCGCGCGGGTGGCGCGGATCCTCCAGCAGCGCAACATGCAGGCGGGCTTACCGGGTTCGCCGCTCACCACCACGCATGGCGGGCTCGCGACGCCGATTCCGCTGTCGCCCGCGCAGCTCACGCCGGGTAGCTGGGCGCCGTCGCAGGCCACGAGCCTGTCTCAGGGCGCCGGGCAAGTCACCGTCCATGCGCGGGGCGGTCGCGGCTGGCTGATCGGCGGCATCCTGAGCCTGTGCACGCTGGCCGGGGTCGGCGGATATGCGGTCAGCCAGTTATCGCGCGGCGAGCAGACGCAGCGCGACCCGGTGAGCGCCGGCGCGCCCGCGGCGGACGTGCCCGCAGCCGGCGCTGGCCCGACGGCGACGACACCTGCAGTCGCGACTCCGTCCACCGAAGCGACAGCGACGGTGCCGTCAGCCGCTGCCACGCCGTCAGCCGCTGCCACGCCGTCGGCCGCTGCCACGCCGTCGGCCGCTGCCACAACGCCGGCCCTCGCAGGCGCGTCGCCATCGACCGCAGGAGCGTCGCCATCGACCGCAGGCGCGTCGCCATCGACCGCAGGCGCGTCGCCATCGACCGCAGGCGCGTCGCCATCGACCGCAGGCGCGTCGCCATCGACCGCAGGCGCGTCGCCATCGACCGCAGGCGCGTCGCCATCGACCGCTTCCACAACGCCGGCCCCCACAGGCACGCCATCCGCCACACCCCACGCGGTAGCCACGCCGCCCGTCGGAGCCACCGCCCCCACGAGCAGCGCCGACCGCACAGCGCCTGCCAACCCAACGGCACATCAGGCCGCTCCTACTCCGCCGACGCAGACGTCTCCGACTGCCGGACATTCAACGACCGAACCGGCGTCCGCCAAGCCAACGCCCGCTCCTGCGACGACCAAGCCAACGCCCGCTCCTGCGACGACCAAGCCGGCGTCCGACCCCAAGCCTGCCACCACCAAGCCGGCGTCCGACCCCAAGCCTGCCACCACCAAGCCGGCGTCCGACCCCAAGCCTGCCACCACCAAGCCGGCGTCCAAGCCCAAGAAAGCCGACGACCTGTTCGACTCACGCCACTGACGCCTCGGGCGAGCAATGGATGTCGCCGACGAGATCCTCGCTGCGGAACGCCCCGCCTTCGCACGAGCCGTCCGCGCCATCATCGGTGGAGACGTCGCCGCACTTCGCACCGAGCTGGCGGCGACCCCTGATCTGAGCCATGCGCGGTCGGGGGCGCCTCACCGCGCGACGCTGCTGCACTACGTCGCCGCCAACGGCATCGAGGACGCGCTGCAGTGCCCGGTGCCCGAGGCCGACGAGATCGCGCGCGTCCTGATCGCGGCCGGTGCCGAGGTCGATGCCGCCTGTGACGCCTACGAAGGCCGCTGCCCGACCACGCTGGCGCTGGTCGTGTCCTCCGATCATCCGGCGCGGGCGGGCGTGTCGGCCAGGCTCGTGCACGTGCTGTGCGGCGCTGGCGCGGCGGTCGACGGCATCGACGACGATCGCCTGCCGCTGTCGACCGCGCTGCTGTTCGGTCGGGTCGAGTGCGTCGACGCGCTGATCGCGTGCGGCGCGCGCACCGACAACCTCGTGTTCGCCGCGGCCAGCGGGCGGCTCGACTGGGTGCATCGCTGGCTCGACGGTGATCCCAGCCTCGCCGTCGCGCCGTGCCCGACGTTTCCACTCGAGGAGGACCGCGGCGTCATCGCCGAGCAAGCGCTGGTGTTTGCGAGCCTGTGCGGCCGGCTCGAGATCGTGCGCTTGTTGCTCGATCACGGCATCAACATCGACGCCACGCCGCCGGGCAGCCACTGGACCGCGACCGCGCTGCATGCCGCCGCCGGCCAGGGCCAGCGCGCCGTCGTCGAGCTGCTCGTCGAGCGCGGCGCCGATCAGTCGATCAAGGACGTCCGCTACCAGTCCACGCCGCTCGGCTGGGCCACCTATCTGGGCCGCGACGAGGTGATCGCCGTGCTGAGCGAGCTGTCGATGTAGGGTTTGCGCGAAGCTCTCGGATTACGACAGCGGCGCGCGCCGACAATCCCGGCTGTAGGCAGCCTCCACCGTGCCGCGAGGAAATATGCGGTACACGATGCGGAACATCCCGATCACGGTGCTCCGGTATCCATGAAACCGGCCAATCATGGCGGCACCGAGCGCCGGATGCCGCTCGAGCAGTCGTAACCGTTTGATGACACGCATCAGTAGCGGGTCGAAGATCCTGTCGAGGTCTTTCTGGGCTTGCGGTAGTAGGACGACCTTCAACGCTTAGCCCTACGCTTGAGATAGGCATCCAGCGAGACACCTTTGCCCTGCTTCGATTCGCGCCCCGCCTGCCGCAAGCGGCGCTCCCAGTCCGGGTAACTCATCTCGTCGCGTCGCCAGAAACCCTTCGTACGCCTCGTAGCTCACGAGGACCGCGGCTGCTCGCCCCCGCTGCGTGATCACCACCGGCTGCTCGGTCTCCTTGACCTGGTCGACGTACTTCTTCGCCTGGGTCTGGAGATCGCTGATGGGGATGATCTTGTCCATATAGAAAAGTCTATGCCTGGACATATGCCGAAGCGACCACAGTCACCGCTCGCCGTAGATCTTGTCCCGCAACTCGTCCGAGGGCATTCCGTCGAGTGGAGCAGGATCCCCGGGATCGCCAACGCTGTGGCTGCGCACCCGGGAGCGGTCGCGCGTGCCGCGGGCGAGCGCGGCGATCTCGTCGTCGGACAGCTGCTCGGTGGTCATCATCGCGCGGTCGGACTTGATCTCGCGGGCGCCGTGGCCGAGCACAAAGAAGTGCCCGGTGGGCTGCGTGGCGAGCCGCGAGCCGACGTTGGGATAGCTCGCGAGCAGGTTCCGCATCTTCTCGATCGCGCGGTCCTGGGCGACCTTGCCGACCAGCCAGGTCGAGATCAGATCGCGCGCCTTGTAGTCGATGTCGCCCGGGTTCTGGGTCGCGAGCATCACGCCGAAGCCCTCGGACCGGGCACGGCGCAACAGCTCGAACATCGGCTCCTTGGTCGGCGGGCTCGCGGTCGCGGGGATGTAGGCATCGGCTTCGTCGAGGAAGATCACGCCCTGGAGCGCCTTGCTCGGCCGCTTGCGCGCCAGCCGGCCGAGCTCGACGAGGAGCCGCGAGATCCAGAACTGCAGCATCGGGATCTCGGTGAGCGCCGCGGTGTTGATGATCGTGAGCCGGGGCCGCGCCCCGGGCGGCGGCAGCAGGGCCGCGGCGTCGAGTGGCTCGCCGTCGCCCGCGAGCAGCGAGCCGCGCTGGATGTCGAGGGTCTGGAGGTCCTCGGCCAGCGGCGCGAAGAACCGCTGCAGCGGACCGACGCTGGTCAGCAGCTCCGGATCGGGGCGGTTGATCGTCTCGCGCAGCAGCTCGACCGTCACCTCGCGCTCCTCGGCATGGAGCTGGATCGCGCACTGCAACACCGATTGCTTGTGGCGATGGGTGGTGCCGGTGCCGTAGCCCATCATCGCGGCGAGCCCGGCGGCGGCGAACTTCGCGAGCTGGTCGCGCTCCTGCGAGGTCGCGTCGGCGAGCATCGGGATCACCGGCAAGCGCAGCGGGCGGCCCTGTGCATTGCCCGGGGTGAACAGGTCGACGTCGATCCGGTGGCGCAGCGCCGCCCGGCGCGCGTGATCCTCGGCGCTCGGATCCGACCACCACGCGGGGCTCGCATAGCGCGCGAGATCGCCCTTTCGATCGACCAGCAGCACCGAGAGGTCGCGCTCGAGCAGCTGCTCGAGGATCGCCAGCGCCGCGGTGGTCTTGCCGCTGCCCGTCGTGCCCAGCACCGCGACGTGCGTCACGAGCTGGTCGAGCGGCAGCAGCACGGGCTCCTTGCGCATCGTCGTGGTCTCGCCGAGTCGCACCTGCGCGGGGTCGAACCCGATCGGTTGGGTGGGCGTTCGCGGCATCGGCACCGGAGGCGCCGCCACCGGTGCGGGCCGGCGTTCGAGCTGCGGCAGCTCCTGGGTGTGGATGATCGAGCTGACACGCGGCACGAGATCGAGCTCGAGGATCGCGCGGACGAACGCGAGGTGCATCATCGGCCGGTTGGTGCGCCGCCACACGCCAAACGCCTCGGGATGCGCGGCCTCGACGATGCGGGCGGCGCCGATCGCCCGCAGCTGGCGCTCCTCGATCACCACGGTGCGCCCGCCGGCCTGGAGGAATTCACCGACCTGCTTGGAGATCTTCGACTTGGCCTTGAACTGAAAGTCCGAGTTGCGCAGCGCGATCGGGACCACGCCGGTCGAGATCAGCGCGCGCAGGTTGTCGAGCTGGTTGCCGAGGTGGCCGCCCTGCGCTCCGCCGTTGCAGACCTCGAGCACGCGGCGCGCGATCGCCTTGCCCTCGACCACGAGCTGCTTGGCCCGGCCCGCGGTGACCGCCAGCTCGATGCCGAGCTCGTCGCCGGCGCCGCGGATCGCATCACCGACCAGCGCGAGCACGCCCGCGTCGTCGTCGGGGATCCCGCCCCCTGCGGCGAGCGCGTCGTTCCACGCCCGATCGAGCACGGCGAGCGTCGCCGCCCCCGGCGCGGCGGACGCTCCGCGCGCACCGGGCGCGCCGGACAGACCGGGCCGCGCGCTCGGCGGGGGCGCGGCGTCGGCACCGACGATCGCTCCGGCGGCGACGCACGCCTCGTGAAACTCGCGGAACTTCGCCAGCGCGTCGCGCGCCCGGAACAGCGTCACGGCCTCGATCTGGTGCGGCGCGAACGGATGAAACAGATCGTCGTCCTGCAGCGCGACGTCGAACGTCGCGTAGAGGTAGTCGAGCCGGCGCACCAGCATCGCCTCGATGTCCTCGCGCTGGCGCTGACTCGCGAGCCGGACCGGCGCCGGATCGCGCTCCAGGCGATCGACCACCGAGCGCGACAGCTGACCGCGCAGCGCGGTGTAGACGTCGTCCAGGCACGCCATCACCACGACGATCGACGGCACCGCGTCGGCGATCCCGCGCAGCACGTCGAGCGCTTGCTGCAGCCGCGTGACGGTCTTGCCGTCGGGGACGGTGTCCTCGACCTGATCGACCAGCAGCACGAGCGACGCGAGCTGGAGCTCGTAGGCGATCGAACCGAGCTGCTGGATGGTCCGCATCGGATCCTCGGGCTGATCGCGCGCGGCGAGCCCCCCGAGCATGCGCTGCTCGTAGGCGCTGAGCGGCTCGCAGCGCAGGAACCGGATCACGCGGCGCTGCAGCGCCGGATCGCGGCGCTGCAGCAGGAGCAGCGCGTGGATCAGATCGGACTCGAGGTGGTGGAGGCCGTCGGCGCGCAGGATCCGATCGACCATGCCGCCGATCAGGTCGTCGAGCTCGGCGCCGGCGAGCTCGGCGTTGCGCAGTTGCTCGAGCTCCGACGCCGGGATGTTGCAGCGCCCCTCGGCCAGCCCGTCGGACAGGTACAGCAGGCCCGCCTCGGCGAACACCGGCGCGTCGTACGGCCGCTCGAGTGAATCGATCAGGTTGCGCAGCACGTAGCGCGCGTAGTCGCCGACCTCGGAGGTCATCTGCATGTAGCCGACGTAGCCGAGGCGCTGCGCGTGGACCTGCTGGCGCAGCGCGCGCAGCAGGTGGGTCTTGCCGCTCCCGGAATCGCCGAGCACGAGCAGCGTGCGGCCGTGGCTGTACTGGTGCTGCTCCGGCGTGGTCGCCCGCACGACCTGGCGATGAAACATGTCGCGGGCGTCGGCGTGGATCGACTCGACGTCGAACGGATCGCGCTCGTGGATCTGCGAGCCGTGCGCGACCGACGAGAACACCTCGGGCCCGTCGGCGCGGCAGAACGCGGTGTCGCGCGGATCGTCGCCGGCGACCGGCGGCGGCTCGAACAGGTCGCGCAGCCGGCGGCGGGCGTCGCGCAGCGGCCGGGTGGCGCGCCCGGCGAACACCTCGTCCATGATCCGCACCAGCATGCGCTCGAGCTCGCGGAGCGGGGCGGCATTGTGGGTGTGCTGCTCGACGTGCCGCGCCAGGTGCAACCCGCGCCACGCCGAGCCTCCCGCGTAGCCGAACGCCCCGGGATCGGCGCGATGCACGGCCAGGAACCGCTCGACCTCCGTCGCGGTCGTCGCACCGTCGTCGAACGACTCGTAGAGCGGCAGCACCGCGAAGTACTTCGGCGCCGCGACCTGGATCAGCTCGGCGACGCCCGCGATAGCTGCCGCGTCCTCGGCGGCCGCGGCCTCCGGCGCGTCCGCGGCGGCGGCCTCTGGCCCGTCCAAGGCGGGCGATTCGGTGCGGCGGGCCTCGATCGCCAGGTGCGCGACCCGCAGGCAGTCGTCCAGCAGCGCGAGCTGCGCCAGGATCGGCACCGACGCCGTCGTGCCGTCGAGGTCCGCACGCAGCAGCGCGAGCGCCTCGCCGCGCGCCGGCTCGCGCAAGCTGCGATCGATCGTCTGCGTCACGCGGGTCAGCCAGGCCGTGATCTCCGCGCGATCGAGGGTCGACAGCTGGGTCATGGGACCGGCTCCGTGACGACGAAATGAAAGCTGGCGCCGTCGGCGGTGATCTCCGAGGCGGCGACCAACGCCGGGTCCATCGCCGCGACGAGGTCCGCGCGCGCCAGCGCCAGCTCGCCGGCGCGATGCGCCGCGACCAGCCGCGCCTTCAGGTCGTCGAGCGTGATCGCCGCCCACCGGGGGTCCCGCCGCAGCTCGTCCCACACCGCCGCGACGAACACCTTGCGGTCGCCGAACCGGCCGGTGGCCGCCGAGCGTGCCGCGCGCTGGACATCGGCGGCGAACGACTGCGGCGCATCCACGACTGCCGAGCCGAGGTCAACGGCCAGCGACCGCGGCACATCCCCGGGCCCCGGGCCGGCCGGTTCGGAGCCCTTCGTCGCCAGCGTCCGGGCCTCGGACGTCGCGGCCGCGCCGATCGTACGCCCGGCGAGCCAGCCGCGCACCAGCGCGTCGCACAGCGCCCGCAGCTCGGGCCGGGGCGCGCCGACCTCGCGCGACGCCAGGATGCGGACCAGGCGCTCCGGAGGGCCGGCCTCGCTGCCGAGCTGGCGCTGCACGAACACCGCGCGGATCTCCGGCGGACAGCGCTTGGGCTTACCGGCGAGCCCCAGCTCGCGCCACGCCAGCGCGTCGCACACCGCGGCCAGCGAGGGTGGCGCCCCGTCGGTCCACAGCCCCAGGGCACGCCCGACGATCGCCGCCGCCCACGCGTCACGCCCCGCGAGCCGCGAGCGCAGCTTGCCATCGTCCGCGGCGATGCCGAGCGCCAGCCCGGGCAGCACGCGGTCCGCCAGCTCGCGCCAGCTCCGCGGCGTGCCGCGGCCGATCCGCCGGGCCAGCTCGCCGTCGTCGCGCAGGCGATGTCCTGCATCGAGCACGTCGCTCGCGCGCAGCGCACCCGCCACCTCGGCCAGCCGATCGCGCCACGCCCCTTGCGTCATGTCGACCGGCGCGAACCGCGCCAGCGGCTTGATCAGCTCGCCCAGCGACTGCGCGGTCCCGGCCCCGGCCGCGCGCGCGACCACGAGCGCCTCGAGCCGGCTCGGCTCGATCGTCGCCTCGTTCGCGATCACCGGGGCTCTCGCAGGCGAAAGGCCAGCGCCTGGCACACGGCGTTCACGGCCGCGCGCACATCGCGCACCACATCCTCGGCGAGCAAGCGAACCACGACGAATCCCTGGGTCTGCAACAGCAGGTCCTTACGGCGATCGCGACGATAGCAGTCGGGATCGGCAAAGTGGTGCACGCCGTCGATCTCGATCGCGATCCGATCTCCCCGCGACAGCAGATCGATCTCCGCCGCCTGCGGGCCGAACCGCACCGGCAGCGACTCGTTGAGGCGAAACCGCCCCGTCGTCGCCGCGGTGGCCTCGAGCGCCTCGTACAGCGTCGCCTCCGCCACGCTGCGCGCGTCGAGCAGGGGCGGCGCGCCCGGTCTCGCAGGGACACCCTCGACTCCGGACTCGCCGGTGCAGCCGCCCTCGATCTCGGGCCGACGCTGCGTGGCCTGCGCGCCAGCGCTCACCAGCGGCGAGGTACCTGCCTCCTCGGGCACGACGATCCAGCCCTCGTCGGCCATCGCCGCCAGCCGATCGCGCCTCCCGGCGCGCCAGCTCGCCGCGGCGGAGGCCGTGACCAGCACCGCGATCGGATGCTCGGGGTGGCCTTGCGCCGCCTCGATCGCCTCGCGCAGCCGGTCCTCGAACTCGCCGTCGAGCAGCGTCCCGGTCAGCTCCGAAACCGCCAGCCACTGCGCCCACAGCTCCCGCCCGCGGTCGCCGCCGACCAGCACCGTCACGCGCGGCGTGCCATGCAGGCGGACCCAGTGGTCACGCGCAAGCCGGCGGAGGATAGCATCGAGCATCGCGCCGTCAGGATGCGCTATCCTGCAAGCTGGCTCAACGCGCCCCACGATCAATGCTCGCGCGCTGGGAGCGAGGCTGGCGTAACTTCTACGCAACACAGCACCGGATTCGGTGCTATGGTAGTGACATGAAGCTTTCGAACATCGCGCCGATCACGGAGCTCAAACGCGATGCAGCTTCCCTGATCGAACGTGCGTCCGAGCAGCGCTCGCCGATCGTGATCACGCAGAACGGGCGAGCCACCGCGGTCCTCCAGGATGTCGAGTCATACGAACAGGACCGGCGTGCGTTCTCGCTGTTGCAGCTCGCGCACCAGGGAGAAGCCGATATCGCCGAAGGCCGCACGGTATCTCGCGCCGAGCACAAGAAACGGCTCGCCGCGCTTCTCAAAGCGCGCGAATCGAAGTGACGCGAAGAGTGCTCCGGTCGGGTTCGGCCGACGAAGATATGCTCGCTATCGCGGATGACGTGAGCGCAAGCCTGGGCATCGATGCTGCGCTCGCGCTCGATGACCGGCTCGATCTGGCGATCGAGTCGCTGGGCGAGCTGAGCCACCGGGGACGCGTCGTCCCGGAGCTCCGCGCCCGAGGCATCGCGATGTATCGCGAGCTCATCGTGGCTCCGTTCTATCGCATCATGTATCGGGTCGAGGACAACGAGGTCTGGATCGTCGCCGTGCTGGACCATCGTCGCGATCTCGACGCCGTCCTTCAGGACCGTGCCCGCCGGGACCGCAATCCTTGACCTGGAGTTCCCGTCGCGCGGATCCAGTTGCTGCAGCGCGGCAAGCGCATCGTCATGTGTTCGTCGCGCGGATCGAGACCATGCGCTATCGTCCGCGCCATGAACGCAGACGAGCTCCGCGCGCTGCAGGCGCCGATCAAGGAACGCTATCGCCAGGACGCCACCGCGGGCGTCGTGACGCTGTCGTCGCACGGCGTGCTCGGCGACGAGCAGATCAGCTGCAAGGTGGACACCGGCAAGGCGATCATCGAGGCCGGATTGCACCCAGCCAGCGGCGGCACCGGGCTCGCCGCGTGCTCGGGCAACATGCTGCTCGACGCCCTGGTCGCGTGCGCGGGCGTCACGCTCAGCGCGGTGGCAACGGCGCTCGGGATCGCCGTTCGATCGGGCGCAGTCTCGGCCGCGGGCGACCTCGATTTCCGCGGGACGCTGGGCGTCGCCAAGGACGCCCCGGTCGGGTTCAAGAACATCCGGCTGACGTTCGACCTCGATACCGATGCGAGCCCCGAGCAAGTCGCCAAGCTCATCCAGCTGACCGAGCGCTACTGCGTCGTCTATCAGACGCTGCGCGGCGATCCGGAGCTCTCCGTGGCTCACAACGTCGCCGCCAAGCCCGCCTGAATTCGCTCGCTCAGATCTGAACACAAGACGTTCGAACGCGCACCGGGCGATCGAGGTTCGCGCGCTCGGTTCGCTGGTTTGACGACGCGCTCTATCGATCAGTAGACGATCGAGCCTTCGCCACCGCGCTGCACCACGCGCTGCGCGGCCGGCCGATCGAGCGCGAGCAAGGCGCGCTGCGCATTCTGGGTCCAGCCGTCGTGCGAGCGATAGACCGCGAGGAACCGGTTCAAGTGTGCACGCGCTCGGTCGTCGTCGCCGGCGATCGCGGCGGCCATGCCCGCGTGATACAGCGCCATGTACTGGGTGGGTTGAAATTCAACGACGAGCTCCATGATCGGTCCCGCCGAGACGTCGTCTCCGGCGTCCGCCACCGGGTGCGCCACCAGGAACACCTGGTTCACCACCGTGATCTGGTCCGCCGGCGACAGCGCGGCGATCACCAGGCGCGCGGCGTCGATCTTGCCAGCGAGCGCCAGGCACGCCGCGCGTTGCTCCGCGCCTTGCACACCGGGTCCGGGATCATGCGAGGCGAGAAACGTGATCGCCTCGACCGCGTTGCAGTGCGCCTTGTGGCCCGCGAGCCAGTCTCCCGATGCCTCGTCGTGGCCGAGCACGGCGCCGCCGGGCCCTACGGGCTCGTCTTGTCGGTGCCGTGTCACCACGAGCACGACCAGCGAGAGCGATAGCGCGAGCAGCAGCAGGAACACCGGACGCACGCCGCGATGACGTGCCACGACCTCGGGCTTTTCGAGACGCATGCTGGAAGTGTGCGGCTCTCGCGTCGACGCCTCAAGCAAGATCGAAGGCGCCGCGGAGCACGTCGCTGGATCGCCACGGCTGATCAGAAATCCCCCGTCCGCCGTCCGGTGAGCTCGTCGGCCACATCCGCGATGCGCGCGCTAGCGAATTGCGGCCACCCGCGGGCTCCGGCGCGTGAATATCGTGATTCGATCCACGCACCTCGCGCGCCATCGGGCGCGGAATCGCTTCGCGATCGTCGCGGCCTGTCCTATTGTGCGGCATGGCCAGCGGCCACCCCGAAGCTGCGGCGCGGTTTGTCGCCAACGACGACCGTGCGCATTGGCACGATCAGGCGGTCTGGTGGATTCGCCAGAAGCGCGACACCGCCTCCGCGGCGGTGACCGACTGGGAGGCGCTCCGCGGCGTCGCCGCCGGGATCAAGCGCCACGTGCTGTCGCGGCTGGCCGATTATCTCGAGGAGTTCGAGCGCAACGCGACCGCGCACGGGGTGCAGATCCACTGGGCGCGCGACGCCGCCGAGCACAACGCGATCGTGCACAAGCTGCTCACCGATCGCGGCGTGACCAAGCTGGTCAAGTCGAAGTCGATGCTCACCGAGGAGTGCAAGCTGAACCCGTACCTCGAAGCCCGGGGCATCGAGGTCATCGACACCGATCTCGGCGAGCGCATCGTCCAGCTGGCCGGTGAGCCGCCGAGCCACATCGTGATGCCGGCGATCCATCGCCGCAAGGAAGAGATCGGAGAGCTGTTCCAGATCCACCTGCGCACCAAGCCGGGCGCGTCGGACCCGAAGTACCTGACCGAGGCGGCACGCCACCACCTGCGCGACAAGTTCCTCGAGGCCGGTGCGGGGTTGACCGGCGTGAACTTCGCGGTCGCCGAGACCGGCGGCATCGTGGTGTGCACCAACGAGGGCAACGCGGACATGGGCACGTCGCTGCCGCCGCTGCACATCGCCTGCATGGGCGTCGAGAAGATCATCCCCCGCGAGCGCGACCTCGGCGTGTTCCTGCGGCTGCTGGCCCGGTCGGCGACCGGCCAGCCGGTCACGGCGTACTCGACGCACTACCACGGGCCGCGCCCGGGCGCCGAGATGCACGTGGTGATCGTCGACAACGGCCGCGCGGATATCCTGGGCCGCGAGGCGATCCGCAGCGCGCTGTCCTGCATCCGCTGCGGCGCGTGCATGAACACCTGCCCGGTGTACCGTCGCAGCGGCGGCCACAGCTACGGCTACACCGTACCGGGGCCGATCGGCTCGGTGCTGGCACCGGCGCGCGACCCCGCGAGCCACGCGAGCCTGCCGTTCGCGTCGACGCTGTGCGGCTCGTGCGCCGACGTGTGCCCGGTGCGCATCGATCTGCATCACCAGCTGCTCGCGCTGCGCCAGGAGATGGCGCACAACAAGCTGGTGCCGTGGCAGAAGCGAACGGTGCTGCGGCTGACCGCGTGGGTGATGGCGTGGTCGGGGCTGTACCGGTTTGCGGGCTGGCTCACGCGCCGGCTGTGGCCGGTCCTGCCGCGGCGCCTGCTGTACGTGCGCTGGAATGTCTGGGGCCGGCAGCGCGAGCTGCCGGTGATGCCGCGCGATAGCTTTGGCGCGAAGTACCGGCGCCTCCGGCGCCTCCGGCGGGGCGCGCGTGGCTAGCACGCGGTCGAGCCGCGACGACATCCTCGCGGCGCTGCGGCGCAACGCGCCCGAGGCCTCGGCGGCGCCCGGCCTCGACGGCCTCGGCGTGGTGTTCGCAGATCCATTCGCAGAGCTCGCGCGCTCGATGGTCGCGGTCGGTGGAGCGTACGTCCGGGTCGCGGACATCGCCGCCGCGCACGCCGCGGTCGCCGCGTTGCCGCAGGCCGGCTCCGCCAAGAAGATCGCCTCGCTGGTCCCGGGCGTCGGGCAGCCCACCATCGACCTCACCGCGATCGACGATCCGCACGCGCTGGCCGATCTCGACCTCGCGGTCCTGCCCGGCGAGCTCGCGGTCGCCGAGAACGCCGCGGTGTGGGTCGACGGCAAGTCCCTGCCCCACCGCGCGGTGTTCGTCATCACCGATCACCTGGTGCTCGTCGTCCACGCGCGGGACGTCGTGAGCCACATGCACCAGGCCTACGAGCGCCTGGCAGGCCGATCGCGCGGCCACGGCTTGTTCATCTCGGGGCCGTCGAAGACCGCCGACATCGAGCAGGTGCTGGTCGTCGGAGCGCAGGGCGCCAGGACCTGCGCGCTGGTGATCGTCGGTTAGCGCGCGGCTTCGGCGAGGATCTCGGCGACGTGCATGACGCGCAGCGGGCGGCGATCGCGCCGGATCAGGCCGTCGAGGTGCATGAGGCACGACATGTCGACCGCGGTCATGATCTCGGCGCCGCCGCGCTCGTGATCGGCGATCCGATCCTTGCCCATCGAGCACGAGATCGCGTCCTCGCTGACCGCGAACGTGCCGCCGAACCCGCAGCACTCGTCGGGCCGGACCAGATCGACCAGCTCGATGCCGGTGAGCCCGCCGAGCAGCGAGGCGACCTTGCTGAACGGCTTGATCCGGCGCTCCGAGCCGCTGCCGAGCCGCAGCTCGCGCAGCCCGTGGCAGCTGTGATGCAGCCCGACCTTGTGAGCGAACTGGCCGGTCGCGCGCTCGATCTTCAAGACGTCGACGAGGAACTCGCACAGCTCGCGGGTCGACCGCGTCAGGTGATCGAGCTGGTCGGCCGCGACGCGATCGCCGAGCAGCCCGCGGTACAGCGTGCGCACCATCGAGACGCAGCTCCCCGAGGGGCAGACCACGTGATCGTAGCTGCCGAAGATCCGCAGGAACCGCTCGGCGAGCGGCCGGGCATCATCGCCGCAGCCGGCGTTCATCATCGGCTGGCCGCAGCAGGTCTGGCCCTGCGGATAGTCGACCTCGACGCCGTGGCGCTCCAGCACCTCGACCGTCGCCAGCCCCACGTCCGGATAGACTTGCTCGATGTAGCACGGGATGAACAGACCGACTTTCATGCGTGCTCAGCGTAGCCCAGGAACCAGCCGATCGAGCGCGAGCGTGAGCTTTGGTAGCGACGCCGCGAAGCACAGCCGCAGGTACCCCTCGCCCGCGGGCCCAAACGCCACCCCGGGCGCCAGCCCGACCTTGGTGCGCCGCATCAATTCGACCGCGTACGCGAAGCTATCGGTCACGCCGTCGACCTGAAAGAACGCATAGAACGCCGAGCGCGGCCGCGATAGCCGCACGCGCGGCAAGCTCGACAGCCGCGCGTAGACCAGCTCCGCGGCCTCGGCGTAGCGCCCGACCAGCGCATCGACGTAGGCATCGCCGTGGTCGAGCGCCGCGACGCCGCCCCACTGCACGAACGTGGTCGGATGCGAGACGTTGAACTCGGTCATCTTCTCGAGCACGGTGGTGAGCGCGCTCGGCGCGGTGATCCAGCCCAGCCGCCAGCCGGTCATCGACCAGCTCTTCGAGAACGAGTTGACGATGACCACCGGATCGTCGGGCTTGGCCAGCGTGAGGAACGACGGCGCGTGACGCGTTCCGTAGGTGATCCGGCCGTAGACCTCGTCGGACAGGATCCAGATGCCGCGGTCCCGCGCGTGGGCCAGCATGCGGCGCAGCTCGTCCTCGGAGGCCGTCCAGCCGGTAGGATTGCCCGGCGAATTGACCACGATCAGCCGCGTCGTGGCGTCGCACGCGTCGATCAGCCGATCGAGATCGAGCTGCCACGACCCATCGGGCTGCGGTTGCAGATCGACGCGCCGGACCTCGGCGCCCATCGCCGCGACCGCGTTCTCCGCGTTGGGCCACACCGGCCCGATGACCACCGCGCTGTCGCCGTGGCCGACCAGGCACTGGACCGCGATCATGAGCGCGTTCATCCCCGAGGCGCTGACGACGATCCGATCGAGATCGACCTCGGTGCGGTAGATCCGGCGAACGTAGCGCTGGATCGCGGCGCGCAGCTCGGGAATCCCGCGATTGGGGCCGTAGAACGTCTCGCCGCGCTGCAGCGCCTCGGCGGTCGCGTCGCGAATGAACGCGGGCGTCACGTCGTCGCCCTCGCCGAACCACAGCGGGATCAGGTCATCGATGTCGCGTCCGGCCAGCGTCGCTTGCCGGATGCGAGACGCGGGCAGCTCCTGGATACGCCGTCGGATTGGAACCATCGTGCGCTGCAATGTACACGCCGGTCCAGGCCGGGGCGAGCACGCCCCCTGCCCCTGCCGGTACAGTCAGCGCGACGACCAGCCACCACAGCCGTGCAGTGTGGCAAACTGCCAGAGGTGTCCAAAGCGCCGACTCGCTCGTGGCAACTCCAGGCCGCAAAGCATTACTTGAGTGACCTCGTCAAGGAAGCGGCGCGGAGTGGACCTCAGATCATTACGCATCGTGGCATCGACGTAGCGGTGGTGGTTTCGGCCGCTCGCTGTGCGAAGCGCTCAGAGCGCCGTCGCTCTTTGATCGAGGTTCTACGCTGCGCCCCCCGGATCAAAGGTGGGCTCGACGTCGCTCGCGGTACTGATACCGGACGCTAGAACGCGCCGCCGAGGACGACGCCGTTACCGGCGCCACCGACCGAGGGCGCGAGGTACAGCGCGTGCTCGTTGCCGCGCGGTGACTTTGGCGTCGTGAAGTAGATGGCGAGGCCGCCGCCCACGGCGGCGAGGCCGCCCAGCGTGAAGACGGTGGCGATGTTGGCGGTGTGACGCGCGTTGCGAGTCGACGCCAGGCCCTCGGCATCACACATGTCGCGGGAGCCGTTGCAGTGCGCGGCGAGCGCGTCTTTGTAGTCGCCGTGTGCGCTCAGCGTGACGATGCCGGCGATGCCCATCGTGAGGACGCCGGCGCCGGACACGCCGAGACCGATGAGCCGGCGCGTACGCCCTGGATCGCTGGGCGCGGTGGGCGCTGCCGACTGGACGCGCGGTTCGCTCGACGACGGGCGCTTGGACGGCAGCTCGAGCGTGATCTCGGACGCGGCGCCGCGCTCGACCGGTATGACCTTGGTCTGCTTCTCGCCGCCGATCACGGCGTCGATCTGGTGCGGCCCTGGATCGACGCGCAGCTCGCCGCCGAGCGTGGCGACGTCGAGCGGGGTGCCGTCGAGCTTGACCACGGTGCCGTCGGTGGGCATGCCCTTCGGCACGATCACCGTCAGGCGCGGCACGTTGGCGTCGAGCGCCACCGCGAGCTCGTGGATCTTGGCCGCGCGATCGTCCTTGGCCGCGCGCGCCATCTGCTCGGCCTGGGTGAACCACCGCCACGCGGTCGCAAGCTTGCCCCACTCCTCGTAGCACTTCGCGACGTTGAGCTTGGCGCCGATGCCCGGATCGAGCCGGTCGCTCTCCTCGAACGCCATGCACGCCTCGGGATACTTCTTCTCGCCGAGCAGCTTCTTGCCCTTCTTGAACAGCTCGTCTGCGCGATCGGCATAGGCAGCCGTGCCGAGCCCACAGAGCAGGATGCCTGCGATCAGCCGCTTCATGGCGTCACCGTGAACACCGCGCTATCGAGGAATGCCTGCGATAGCGGCAACTCGCGCATCGTGAAATCGCCCGCGGCGATCTGGGGAAACCCGCCGAGCGTCGAGAACGCCCGCAGCGTGTAGGTGTGGCCGGACACGAAGACCTCGGGGGGAATATCGAATCTGGGCTCGGTCGCCGCGGCGTTGTACACCACGCGACTGTCGAGAGCGGTCTGCGCGGCATTGGCCACCAGATCGAATACCTGCACACTGTACAGCGTCGCCATCGGGCTGTCGGTCGTGAACGTGACCTCGACGAACTTGCTGGGCTGGGCGATTGTCTGCCCGTCCGCGCTCAGCTGCACGCCATCGACCGAGATCAGCTTGGGCAACCCGGCCGGCAGATCCAGCTCGAGCGCTGCCGCCGGCTCGAGGAACTGATTCATGCCGGCGTACAGCGTCACCGGCGTCTTCGTGCCGGCCGGCGTGAACACCCGCGACGATTGCGTCGCCAGCGTCAAGATCGTATTCCAGCCGCGGCTGGCAAACGGGTTGCCATACATCGCCGAGAGCCCGACGTCGGTCATGTCCAGGCCGCCGAACTCGAGCACCGGGCCGGCGTTGGACGCGATGCGATAGCCGGGCGCCGCCACGAGGCTCCAGCTCATCGCGAGCGAGCCGACGGTGACGGCCGGCTTCACGGCGCTGTACCGCATCGCCAGCGCGGCCGGATCGACCGCCGCCACCACCATCTGATCGCGGACGACGGCCGTCATTGCCGCCGCGTTGACCATGTCGTCGCCGGTCTGCGCGAACGCAGGCGCCTCCGCAAGGCCGGTCAGCGCGGTGCCGGTGTGGCGCAGGATCAAGAACGCGTCTTGCTCGGTCAGCTGATCGAGCTGCGAGCGCCCCGACAGGCTGCGCGAGGTGTCGAACGTATACGTGGTCGAGATCTGCAGATCAGCCGCCATCGGCAGCTCCTCGGAGGGGATCAACCGCGACGTCCACGATCCGACCGTGAAGATCTCGAACGCTTCGCCGTCGCCGATCGGCGCATCGAGCGGAACGGTCAGCGAGATCTTCGCGTCTGCGGGCGCCGGGACCGGAGCGGGGTGCTCGAGCACCGCATACAGAACCTGAAGTACCTTGTTGGGGAACGCCAACAGGAACGGCGTCGGCGCCGACACGTCGGGCAACGTGATCTCGACCGGTACCGGATCCGGTAGGTGCGCGGCCCACGTCCCCGCCGTGGCACCGGTGGCCGCGGGCACCCTCGTGACGGCGTCCGCGCTCGACACGAAGTACGTCGCCTGGAGCCCACCGAGGTCGAGCGGCGCGAGCGCCACCGTGGTCCCCACCGACATGCGCGTCAGCGCCACCGAGTCGGTCAGCCCGGCGTTGTTGGTGTTGTCGATGCCAGCGAGCTGTGCGCAGCCGCTACTACTCATGACAGTCGCAACGAATCCGGCGGCAACCCGGGCCGTGACGACGGGAAGAACCCGACCCATCCCGTGGACCCTATCACTCGGCGCCTCCGCGCGTCTCGCCAGCGCGCCCCGGACCGCGGGCGCCGGGGTGCCGAAACGGATCATCGCTTACGTATCGGGCTACTTTTCGGGCTTGGTTACCGGGACGTCATCGCCGGGCTCGGGCTCGGCCTCGCGATCGCGCTGCCAGAACCGCAAGCGCGGGCGGCTATCCCGGTTGTCGCGGGAGTCGTCGTCTTTGCGATCGGCCTTTGCCTCCGCCTTGCCGTCGGTCTTGCCCTCATCGCTGCGCTTGAGCCGGACCGACGCTTTGACGTCGGGCTCGGCGCCGACGAACCGATCGCTGTTCGGGATGAACCGGATCTCGGTCTTGATCTCGAACGACAGCGTCGTCAAGATCTTGGCGATCTCCTCGGCGACGTTCAGGTTCGACAGGAAGTCGCGGGTCTCGCGTGCGATCGCATCGAACACCTTGTCCTTGGCGCCATCAGCCGACGACGCGATGTAGCCGGCGACCTCGGGCAAGCTCTCGCGGGCGATCTTGCGGATGTTCTCCTCCGTCGAGAACACCGCGCCCATCCCGGCGACAAACGTCTTCTTGACCAGCTCCGGGACCAGCCGCTCGAGCCGCTGTCGGATCGTCTCCGGCAGCTCGTCGTGGACGTCGTCCAGCGGGTTCGGGGGGCTGGCCGAGCGCTCAGTCGCCGCAGGCGGACGCTCCGGTCGATGAGCCTGCTCGTCGTCGCTGACCATACCCACGGGTTACCGCCGATTCGCATTGTGATCAACCCTGGTATCCTCCTGGCGAATGGCTGAGCCGGCCGCACGAGGGGAGAAGTCTGCACCAAGGGGCGTACCACGTCCGCTGGTGAGCCCCGTCGCGCCGTCCCCCTGCGACGCGCCGCCGCCCGGTGACGCGCCCGTGAGCGAGCCGCGGCGCTATCGCCACGCCGAGCAATCGCGGCCCCCGCCGCTGCGGATCCGGAGCTGGCGAGCGTACTGGGTCACGTTTCTGGTGATCGGCAGCTACCTGCTCCTCCGGTTGCGCGCGCGGCTGCACGCCGACGCGTGGGCCGAGCACGCGCTGCGCGAGACCCACCTGCGCAACGCGCGCCGGATCGAGCACACCATCTGCGAGCTCCAGGGCCTGTTCATCAAGGTCGGCCAGCTGATCTCGATCATGACGAACTTCTTGCCCGAGGAGTTTCGCCGCGAACTCGAGGATCTCCAGGACGCGGTGCCGCCGCGGCCGTATTGCGACATCGAGGCGCGGATCGTCGAGGAGCTCCATCAGCCGCCGACCGCGCTGTTCGCCAGCATCGAGGAGCGGCCGATCGCGTCGGCCTCGATCGGCCAGGTCCACCTCGCGACCTTGCTCGACGGCACCAAGGTCGCGGTCAAGGTCCAGTACCCCGACATCGAGGAGGTCGTGCGCCGCGATCTCAACACGCTGCGCCGGATCTTCTGGATCATCGGCTGGTTCGTGCCCTACCAGGGCCTCGGCGAGCTGTACCGCGAGATCCGCGCGATCGTGATGGAGGAGCTCGACTATCACGCCGAGGCCAACAACGCCGAACGGATCGCGGCGAACTTCATCGGCCGCACCGACGTCGCGTTCCCCACGGTCGTCCACGAGCTGTCGACCTCGCGCGTGCTGGTGACCCACTTCGAAGCGGGCTGCAAGATCACCGACCGGCTGGGGGTCAAGCAGCTCGGGCTCGACCGCACCCAGCTCGCGCGCCAGGTCGTCGAGATCTATTGCCAGCAGATCTTCACCGACGGCGTCTATCACGCCGATCCACACCCCGGAAACCTCATCGTGCGGCCCGGCGCCGACGGCCGGCCCCCGACGATCGTGTTCCTCGACTTCGGCGCGGTCGCCGAGATCCCCGGCAACGTCCGCCAGGGCATGGTCGAGTTACTCCAGGGCGCGCTGACCCGCGATACCCGGCGGATCGTCAGCGCGATGAAGCAGATGGGGTTCGTCGCGCGCGGCGCCAACCAGCACACCTTCGAGCAGGTCATCGAGTATTTTCACGAGAAGTTCCAGGAGAACATCTCGCTCGACTCGCTGAACCTGAAGGACATCAAGTTCGATCCGCAGAAGGGCCTCGAGAGCGTGGCCGACCTGCGCAAGATGGACATCTCGCTGCGCGAGCTCAGCGTCAGCTTCCACATCCCCAAGGAGATCATCGTCCTCGAGCGCACGCTGCTGCTCCTGATGGGCCTGTGCACCGAGCTCGATCCGACGCTCAACCCGATGACGGTGATCCGGCCGTACCTCGAGCGCTTCGTGCTCGGCGACGAAGGCGACTGGTCACAGCTGCTGGTCGAGACCTCGAAGGATCTCGTGATGAGCGTGACCGCGCTGCCGGCCGAGATCCGCAAGTTCATGCGGTCGGCCCACGCCGGCGAGCTCCAGCTCAAGTTCAAGAACATCGAGGCGCCGGCCCAGCTGATGTACCGGCTCGGCCACCAGTTCATCTATGCCGCGGTCGGGATCTCCGGCGCCGCGATCGCGGTCATTCTCGAAGGCCGCGGCGACGATGACCGCGCCATGTGGGGCTGGTGGGCGGCGCGCGCCGCCGCGATCCTGCTGGTGTGGAGCTGGTGGACGTCGCGATCGCTGCTGCGCAAGCAGTGACCGCCGCCCGAGGCCGATCGCGACCGACCGGCCGACCGCCGCTACCTCCGCACCTCGCCATCGACGATCGCGATCGACCGGCCGACCGGCCGACCGGCCACCGCTACCTCAGCACCTTGCCGTCGCCATCGACGACCTTGACCTCGCCCAGGCCGAGCTCGCGGATCGGCGCCTCGATCTTCTTGAGGTCGCCGACGACGATCCAGGTCAGCGCGGCAGGCTGGATCGCGGTGGCGGCGGTCTTGAGCTCGGCCGCGGTGAGCGCGGTGATCCGGGCGGCGCGCCGGGCGGGATAGTCGTCCGGGCGGCCGTACAGGACGATCCCGCTCAGCGTGTTCAGCACCGCGTCGCCGGTCTCGTACAGCCCGGGCAGCGCGCGCACCGCGATCGCCTGGACCCGGCCGAGCTCGTCGGGTCTGGCCGGCGCCTTGCCCGTGACGTAGTCGACGACCTCGCGCCGCATCTCCTTGATCGACTCGACGGTCTTGTCGATCTGCACCGATGCCGACGCCGCCCACACCCGCTGGCCCAGCGCGTTGGCGACCCGCGAGCTCGCGCCGTACGACCAGTGCTTGTCCTCGCGCAAGTTCATGTTGAGCCGCGCGCTGAAGTCGCCACCGACCACGTTGTTGGCGAGCTCGAGATCGATCGCGCCCGGATCGGTGCTCGACGCCACGAGCTGTCCGACGAACAGGTTGGCCTGGCTCGCGCCCGGCTGATCGATCAGCAGGACTCGCGGCTTGGCCGGCAGCTTCGCGATCGGCAGCGCGCTCGGCGGCAATGGCGTGGCCGGCGCCTGCCAGCCCGCGAACGCCTTCTCGAGCTTGGGCGTCAGCTCCGCGAGATCGGTGTCGCCGACGACGATCAGCGTGGCGCTATCCGGGCGGATCCACGTGGCCAGCCACCGGGTCAGGTCATCGCGGCGCAGCGCGGTGATGCCGTCCTCGGTGCCGGTGCCGCTCGGCGGGATCGCATACGGGTGGCCGGCGCCGTACAGCGCCGGTCCCGCGACGCGCCGGGTCACCAGGTTCGGCCGGGCCTTCTCCTGCTTGATCTCGGCGAGCCACCGGCCGCGCACGCGCTCGATGTCCTTGGCCTCGAGCCGGGGTCGCATGACCACGTCCGCGAACAGCGCGAGCGAATCGTCGAGCCGCGGCTTCATTGCCGACATCTCCACGGTGGCGAGATCGAGCGTGCCGTCGGCGCTGATCGTCGCGCCGAGCGACTCCTTGCGCGCGGCATACGCCAGCGCGTCGTACCTGCCGGCGCCCTCGTCGAGCATCGCCAGCGTGAAGCCCGCGGTGCCCGGGTTGTGGCCGCGGTCGGAGGCGTACCCGGCGCCCTTGATCTCGAGGCTCATCTCCACGAGCGGCAGACCGCGGCGCTCGGCGAGCAACACCTTGAGCCCGTTGCTGAGCGTCGCGCGGGTCAGCGCCGGGAACCGCAGCGCCGGGAAGCTATCGGTGCTGGGGACCCCGAGGCTGCGATCGATGGTCGACGCCAGCGCCTTCAAGCCCTTGGCCGGCGGCGCCACCACCGTAGGCGGCAGGTTGGCGACCGCGGGCTCCTCGACCATCGGCTTGCGCTCGCCGGGATCGATCTGCAGCGTGAACGCGCCGCGCCGCAACCACGTGCCTCCAACCTCCTTGAGCTGCGCCGGCGTGGCCGCCGCGATGTTCGCGAGCGAGGTCTGGTAGCAGGTCGGCTTGCCGACGAACACCTGGCACTGCGCGAGCACGTCCGCCTTGCCACCAAACCCACCGATCCGCTCGACGCCGCGCACGAAGCTGGCCTGGAACACCGCGCGCGCCTGCGCGACCTCGTCGGCCGTCGGCCCATCGCGGAGCAGCCGGGCGAGCTCCTCGTCGATCGCGGCCTCGACCTTGGCCGGATCGACGCCGGTCTTGACGTCGGCCTGCACGAAGAACAAGCCGCCGATCTCCTGGCTGAACGTGGTGGCGGAGACGCTATCGACCAGCTGCTCGCTGAACGTCAACCGCTTCTGGAGGCGCGACGACTGCGAGCCGCCGAACACCTGCGCGAGCAGGGTCAGCCGATCGTTGTCGAGCGTGCCGAACGCGGGGATGTTCCAGATCTTGTAGATCCGGGTCTGCGGCACGTTGTCGGTCGCGGTCTCGCGGGTCGCAGTGGTGCGCGCGGCGATCTGGGGCGGCAGCTTGGCCAGGCTCGCCGACGGCGCGATGTCGCCGAAGTACCGCGTCACCTTGTCCTTGGCCGTCGCGAGGTCGATATCACCGGCGAGCACGAGCACGGCGTTGTTGGGTCCGTACCAGCTGCGGAACCAGTTCTTGACGTCGTCGAGCTTGGCCGCATCGAGATCGGTCATCGAGCCGATCGTCGTGTGGTGATACGGATGGTCCGGCGGATAGACCGCCTTGCTGATGATCGTGAACGCCCGGCCGTACGGCTGGTTCTCGCCCTGGCGCTTCTCGTTCTGGACCACCCCGCGCTGCTCGTCGAGCAGCTTCTGGTCCAGCGCGCCGAGCAGGTGACCCATCCGGTCCGACTCCATCCACAGCGCGACGTCGAGCGCGGTGGTCGGGACGTTCTCGAAGTAGTTGGTGCGGTCGCCGTTCGTCGTGCCGTTCTGGTCGGTGGCGCCGACCAGCGCGAACGGGGCGAAGAACTCGCCTTTGTGGTTCTCGGACTCCTGGAACATCAGGTGCTCGAACAGGTGGGCGAAGCCGCTGCGCCCGCGCGGCTCGTTCTTCGAACCGACGTGGTACCAGATGTTCACGGCGACGATCGGCGCCTTGCGATCGGTGTGAACCAGCACGCGCAGCCCATTGGGCAACACGAACTGCTCGAACGGAATGTCCACCGGCACGCCGCGCGACTCGGCGTGCGCGATCGGCGCGGCGGCGACCGCCGCGGTGACGAGACCAAGGATGAGGACGGCGAAACGAGACGATGCACGCATGAGGGGCTCCCCTGAGTAGCCGCGCGCAGCATACCGATCTGCCGCGCCGATCACGACTGCGTCACCATGCGACACCGGGGCCGCGGCGGGTCAGCCGACGATCGTTCCGAGGTCGTCGCGATACAGCTCGTCGACGGCGAGATCCACCTCGAGCGAGGTCAGCTGCAGGCGTTCGCCGGAGATCAGCTCCTCGAGCGTCCAGCGCCGCGGCCCGGTCCGGCGATACAGCTCGACGCGTCGTTCCCGCTGCGAGATCAGCAGGTACTCGCGCAGCGATGACAGCCGTCGATAGTCGGCGTTCTTGTCCTCGCGATCCACGGCGGCCGTGCTGTCCGACAGCACCTCGATGAGCACGGTGGGATTCACGATCGCATGGGGATCATCGGCATCCTTGTGAATCTCGCCGCCGATCACCAGGACGTCGGGATACGCGGCTCGATCAGCCGCTCGTACCCGCACGCGCGCGTCGGAGGCGAGCACCGCGCACGACTTGCCTGCGAGCGCGAGACGGAGCAGGAACTGAACTTGACCGATGATGCGCACGTGCTCGACCGTGCCGCCCGCCATCGCCACAACGATGCCACTGGCGTACTCGTGTCGCAGCTCACTGGCATCGTCGATCGCGAGATACTCCCCGTACGTGACTCGGCGTGAGGCAGGCTCGGCCATCTCCGCTGCCCTACCACGATCGGCGGCCATGCCTCGAGCGCCGAAGCCCGCCCGCCTCGGCAGAACGCGTCGCACAGCATCACCGAGCCATCATTGCCAATGCTATCAGTGCCGCGATCAGCGCGATGATGCCGACGAGCGTGCCGAGCTTGCGGACGTCGATCGGCGATCTGCCGAACACGATGTCGCCGCGCTGGCCATGGACGATCGCGCGGTACGCCGTGCCGCGATAGCGGTACGCGAGGATCCACGCCGGCAAGGCGATCCGCTCGGTGGTCTGGCGCTCGAGCAGACAGGCGACACGAACGTTGCGGAACCGGCGGCCGGGGATCGCGGGCTCGACGCGGACCTTGGCGGTGGCCTCGATCGCGGCCTGGACCTGCTGGCGCGCGGCCGAGCGCTGTACATCGAAGCTCTCGATCGCAGCCCCAGCCGCGGCCCCGGCCGCAGCCCCGGCGTCTCCGACCTCGATGCCGGTGGCGCTCGCGAGCGCGTAGTGCGGGATCAACCGGCGGCACTCGGCCGCGCGCAGACCGCGCGATGCCGGCACGACGATGTTGCGAAACGCCAGCGAGACCTCGCCCGCATGCGGCGCCCACGCCGAGCGCAGCGCGCCCGCGTCGGAATCGGCCGCCCACGTCACGCGTGCCTCGGCGTCGACGAGCCACGCCGCCCACGACAGCGGCGCCAGCGACTCGAGCACGGCCTCGCTCGACAGCGCGCGCGGCGCGAACCAGCCCCGCCCGGCGAGCCAGCCGCGCACGGCGGCCTCGGCGGCGTCGCGATCGACTGCGAACGGCAGCCGCAGCCGCGCGGTCTCGATCGGATCGACCGGCTGCTCGATCGCCATCGTCGCGCCGCAGAACCCACAGCGCGGTGCCTGCGCTTCGGCCACCCACCCGATCACGGCGCCGCAATCGCTGCAGCGCAGCACCTGGGCGTACGCGGGATCGATCGAGCGCGCGACGGCGGGTGCCGGGAGCGCGCAGATCGCGCAGCGCAGGTCGCCGGCTTCGAGCGCGGTCTCGCACCGCAAGCACGCCGTCATCCGGAGCCTCCGTGCCGCGCGATCGCGATGACGATCGCCGCGATGACGATCGCCGCAAGGGCGATCGCGAGCGCGACCTTCCACGCGGTGAGCGGGACCTTGCCCGCGATCGCGCCGGTCTGGCCGTTGATCACGACGCGCAGCGCCGATCGGTCGTCGCGGTAGCGCACCGCCAGCACCCAGATCGGGACGAGGATCGGCTCCAGCGACTCCCATCGCACCGAGGTGCGCCATGTCAGATCGCTGTGGCTGTCGCCCGGCATGAATCGGCGCAGCCGCAGCCCGACCTCGTCGATCGCGCCGGCGCGGCTGATCCGCCGGCCGTCATCGGGATCGCGCGAGAACTCCTCCGTGATCCAGCCGGTGACCACCGCCGGGGTGTAGCGCCGCAACAGCCGCAGATCGTAGGGCTCGACGGCGCGGAGCTCGGCTTGCGCGAGCCCCGCCGACGCGCTCACCAGAACGTCGGTCACGTAGCCGACGTGGTGGCCGGCCAGCGGGCGATACTCGGTGCGCGTGACGCTGCGGGTCTCGGTCTGGGTGTGGCCGTCCGCGTCCTTGGTCTCGCGGGTCTCGGTCTGGGTGTAGTGCTCGCCGATCGAGGCCGTGTAGTCGGTGTCGGCCACGGCGGAATAGAGATACGCCGGCACGTAGATCCCGCGGAGCTGCTCGACGCGGGCGCGCTTGATCCGCGGATCGGCGAACCACGAACGGCTGCCGAGCCAGGCGTCGAGCTGGCGGCGCGCGGTGGCGGCGTCGCCGGTGAACGCGACCACGAACCCCGGGCGTGGCTGGTGCGCGCTGGGCGGCCGCTCGACGAAGTTCGGGCTCACGCAGTACGGACAGGTCTCGGTTCGCACGCCGACAAATCCCAGCCCGGCGCCGCACTGCCCGCACGCGAACGTCGCGGCGGGCATCGTCACGGTGGCGCTCGGATCTGCCATCGCTCGCAAGCGTAGCGCAACCCGCCGCGGCCTCGAAGGTCGCCCTGCTCGCTGGCTTGGCCGCGCGGCGGTGTGTGCTAGCTCTGCCGGGTTGATGTTGCGCGTGTCCCACGGTGTCGCGGCGCCAGCGCACCTACCTCGTGAGGTGGGCTCCGCATGCGGGACCACACCCGGAGCCAGCTACGGACCAGATACGGGGACCAACTACGGGAGTGGATCGGCCGTTTGTTGGACTCACGTCGCTCAGGCGGCGAAAATTACCGGAACACGCGTGCACGTTGCCGCGTTCTTGCCATCGAGGAAGAAGTTGATGATCGCCGTTATTGGAAATGTGATCGCCGGGCTCGGCGTGTTCGGGCTATTCACCGCGACGTTGCGGCTGTCAAAGCCAGGCAAGCGATCATAGACTCCCTGGGTGGTTAGCACGGTCCTCCCGCGCATGGCGCGGCTGTCCGCCATGTCGGAGCTGACGCTCTCGGACGTCGATTCGGTGCGCCTGCTGCTGCGCGGCGACTCGGTGATCGACTGGCATCGGCTCAACTTCGCCGACCACGCCGAGGTCGACCGGTTCCTCCGGCTCAACGAGTTCGATCCCGACAACGACGACGAGATGGCGCGGCTCGAGGACGTCCGCGGCGATGCGGTCGACTATCTGTCGCGCGCGTTCGCGATGGCGATCCCCGAGGAGGTCGCCGGCGACCTGCCGGCTCGCGACCTGTTCCTCGTCGCGTCGAGCCACGGCCCGCACCAGAAGTGGGCGTGCGTCGTGCTCAAGGTCATGCACATCATCCACCACATCAACGGCCGCGCCAGCCTGCTCAAGATGTCGGTGTCCGACGAGATCGTATTCCGCGAGATCGAGCTCAAGGTCATGCAGGTCGTCGAGCAGCTGCGTGCCGCCGGCGCGCCGCTCGCCGAGTGGGAGTGGAGCCGCAAGCCGCGCGACTCGCAGATCACCAAGCTGCTCGCCAAGCGCTCGACGCTGGCCGCCAACATCTACGACAAGCTGCGGTTCCGGCTGATCGTGCCCAGCCCCGAAGACCTGGTCCCGATGCTCGCGACGCTGACCCGCCAGCTGATCCCGTTCAACTACGTCGTGCCCGGCGAGACGGTGAACCAGCTGCTCGACCTCCAGCAGATCTCGCTGGAGCGGCTCGGCGCGACGGGCCCGGTGCCGACCGAGAACCCGTACAACGAGTTCTCGGGGCCGGAGTATCGGATCATCAACTTCGTGGCCGATCTGCCGCTCCGCATCGAGCGCCTGCTGCCGCGCACCGAGCAGCCGCCCGACAACGCACACGTCGTGTTCGTGCTCACCGAGTTTCAGATCGCCGACAAGGCGACCGCGCTGCGCAACGAATCGGGCGCGTCGAGCCACGAGGCGTACAAGGCGCGCCAGAACGAGCGCGTGCGGATGCGCCTGTTCCGCGAAAAAGACGATCCGCTGCCGCCGGACTGAAGAGCGAACCGACCGCGCAAGCGCGCGAGCTGGATCGCCCGGTGCGCGCCCGGACGCATGCCGGTCGACCGTGTGAGTCAGGGGCTGCGGGCCCCGCGTCGCTCGGTGGTCGGCAACAACTGCCGCAGGTGCCAGGCCTGGATGTGCAACCGGTGCTCGGCAGCACGGCGGTCGCGGCTGATCACGCGCGCGAACATCCCGGTCATCGCGATGAACGTGACGTGCACCACGACCAGCGCCGCCGTCTCACTCGTCGGGGTGCGGCCGTGCAGGACCGCCGAGCGGATCCGGATCGAGTCGCCTTCGAACCACCAGGTGGGCTCGAAGATGCCCAGCGCCTCGAGCGCGACCGGCGCGACCGTCGCGACGGCGATCCACGCGAGCACGACCCACGGCCGCGCGATCAGCTGCGGCATCGCGGTGAGCCCGAGCGCGATGCCGCACACGACGACCGGGGTCAGCATGAACGGACCGGCGACCCTCGACGCGAACAGCGTCAACACCAGCGTCGAGGCGACCGAGATCACCGCGATCTGCGCGCCGCGCCGGTACGACAGCCACGACACGATCAACAGGCCGAGGATCGAGCCGAAGAATCCGACCAGCAGGGGCCAGCTCCGGACCTCGACGAACGGAACGATCGCGGCAAATAGCAGCACCAGGCCGAACGCGATCATCGCGGTCCTGGCGCGCACCCGGGCCGCGTCGCGCTCGGCGTCCGCGAGGCTCGCCACCAGCGCCGGGGGCAGCACCCGCGGCGGCTCGACCAGCAGCGCCGCCACCAGGTCGGCCGCCTCGATCGATTCCGGATCGAGCGCGAGCGCGCGGCCGGCCGCGTGCACGGCGTCGGCGCGTCGCCCCGGCTCGCCGGAACCGAGCGCGTCGCGTGCCCGGACGACTTCCCCGGCCGCCAGCGTGCGGCGGCGCTCGAGATCGCGATCGCCGTCGAGGTAGTCCTGGATCCGCTGCGCGAGCTCGCGGGCGGTCGGGCGGCTGGCGGGATCCTCTGCGAGCGCCGCGACGCATGCCGCGTCGAGCTCGGGTGCGATCGTTCGATCGGGGCGCCGCGCCGACGGCGCCTCGGTCGGCCGCGCGATGGCGCTCGCCGCCCCGGCGGTGCCACGCGGGTGCAGCGGCTGGCCGGTCAGGATCTCGAACAGCACGCAGCCGAGCGCATAGACATCGATCGCTCGCGTCATCGCATAGCCGAGCGCCTGCTCGGGAGCCATGTAGCCCGGCGTGCCCATCACGGCGCCAACCTGGGTCTCCCCCTCGGTGGTCGCGATGTCCTTGACCGCCGGCGTGGCCGAGCCGTCGTCGAGCACGCGCGCCACGCCCCAGTCGAGCACGTAGACCTCGCCGAAATCGCCGAGCATGATGTTCGATGGCTTGATGTCGCGATGGATCACGCCGTGCTCGTGCGCGAACTCGATCGCGAGGCAGACATCGGTGAACGCGCGCAACAGCCGCTGCAGCGGTCCGCCGAGCAGCCGCTGCAGCGTGACGCCCGCCAGCCGGTTCATCGTGAAGTACGGCCGGCCGTCGGCGTCGCGACCCAGCTCGTGCACCGGCACGATCGATGGGTGCTGCAGGCGCGCTTGCAGCTTGGCCTCGCGCAGGAACCGGATCTCCGCCTCGGGATGTGCCTGGACGCCGCGCATCCGCTTGAGCGCCACCTCGCGGCCGATCTGCTGATCCTGGGCGAGCAGCACCTCGCCCATGCCACCGCGCCCGAGCAGCTCGCCGACCAGATAGCCGTCGACCGCGACCGACGGGTGCTCGTGGAACCGGACCGCGGTCGCATCGTCGGTCGGGTCGCCGAGACCGCCGCGGTCCTCGGGCGAGAGCAGCTGCGCGATCGTGCCGTCGTCGGTCGCGATCGGCCCGGCCGACGGTGGCACGGTCGCAGCTCGCGCGACGTCCGTCGGTGCGGCCGTCATCGGGTGGGCAGCGCTCGCAGCGCCGCCCCCCTCGATCACGCGCCGGCGCAGATCCTCCGAATTCATCGCAGGCAATGGTAACGCCGGACCGTCGCGGTGCGCACGAGCGTGGTGCCGCGATGCACTTGTACAACGCCGGTTACGCACCCGGTACGGGAGTGATGCCGATCGGCTGCACTCGGGCGACCGTATCGTGGATTCACGAGGCCCAGGCAACGTAGAGCCGCCTCATACGCCTCCCGGGCGGCTGCGACCAGGACGCCAGACGGACAACCTTCCAGGTGGACCCAAGGGAGGAACAAACGTGTTCAACGCGGAATACAGGTTCAGAGGTGCGTGGGCCGCGGGCTGCGCGGCGATCGCAGGCATTGCCGTGGTGGGGCCCTGCGCCGGCTGCAGCAACGACGACGATGCCGGGCCGCCCACAACGCCCATCGTCATCAACCAGCGCAATGCCGTGAAGGTCGCCTCGGAAGCACTCGTCACCAATGCGAACCTGGGCAGCACCGACATGGCCGGGAGCCCGGCCACGGGCTCCGCCGCGACGGCGATGGCGACCGCGCTGCACGCCGTCCACGGCGCCGCCGGACCTGCGTGGCAGCGCCGGCTACGCGACACCGGGCCCGCGAACGCCGACCCCACGACCGACGCGTGCGCGGTCAGCGGCACGGTGACCACGGTGCCGGCGGATACGCCGGCGGGCGCCACGACGGTCACGTTTGACCAGTGCGTCGAGACCGCGGGGACATCGATGACGGGCACGCTCACGTATCACAGCCTGATCTTCCATAGCTCCGACACCGCATTCGGGCTCACCGCGACCGTCGATAGCAACGTCACCATCACCCAGGGCGCGCTCAGCTACTTCGAGGACGGCGCCTACACCCTCGACCTCCAGCTGCTGGAGGCGCCGAACGCCGGCCTGGCGTCCGAGGTGTTCGAGCTGCGCGGCGATGACCTCACCTACACGATCACCAACGCCGGCGCGGCGTTCGAGAAGGTTGCGCTGTCGGGCTTCGACGTCCGCCTCGAGGTCGATCTGAGCGTCGCACCGGAGCAAACGTCTTCGACGGTCGGCTACACTGTCGCCAGCTCGCGCCTCGATGGCGAGATCGCCGTGACGACGACCGTGCCGCTCGCGCAGATCACCGACCCCGCGGCGCCGCGCCGCTTCCCACATGCCGGGCGGCTCCTGGTCGTCGGCGCCAACAACACCCGGCTGCAGGCGACCGTGCTGGGCGACGAGTCGTATGCACCGCCGTCCGGCCAGGCGCAGATCGAGCTCCAGCTCGACGTCGGCATCGGCACGTTCGGCGCGCCGATCTGGACGAGCTGGGACGAGCTGACGGCGACCGCGGCGTCGAGCGACTAACACGACGACCGGCAAGTAATTGTCGCTCATCAACTGATCGACCACGACGCTCGAGCGGTTCGTCCGCGCTACGGCATGGTCGTTGGCGGCACGACGTTCGCGCCGTTCATGCCATGCGCATAGATGACGCCGGCACCACCGCCACCACCGCCGCCGCCACCCTCGAGCGCATCGCCGGCAGCCGCTCGCCCCTGGAGCTCCGCACCCGACGAGCCCGCGCCACCGGACCCTCCCATCGTCGCGCCATCCCCAGCGGGTGCGGCGGCCTGCGTCGACGTCTCGCCACCGTCGGTGCCCGTGCCCGCGCCAGCGCCGCCCTCGCCACCGCCACCTCCGCTCGCTACCAGTCGGCCTCCGGCGCCGACGACGACCGAGCCGACGTCCAGCACGATCATTCCGCCCGAGCCGCCGCCACCACCACCGCCCTTGCTCGCTGGCCCTCCGGTGCCCCCGGCCCCCGACGCGATGATCGCGCCATCGAGGCGGAGCTCGGCGGCGATGATCGCGACGGCGCCGCCCCCACTGCCGCCCGCGCCAGCGCCCCCCGCGCTCGTCGTGCTTCCAGCGCCCCCCGGACAGCCGCCCCGCAACATCGACGGGCGCCCAACGGCAGGCCCCGCCGCGCCGCCTGCTCCATCGACAGGCTCGCCCGCCCCGCCCTGCCCGCCGAAGCTCCCCCCGTATCCACCGGAGTTACCGGTGGCAGCCACCGCGGTCTCGCACAGCCCAGGCGGGTTCGCGCCGGCGGCTCGTCGATGGGCGCCGAAATGATAACTGGTTGCGTCGATGGCCCCGCCCAGCGCGAACGTCGTCGTCGAGAGCAGGACGAGCGGTCGACTCCCCTGCGCTGCCACGCTGGCCTCGGCCGTGAGCTCGAAGCTCGCGCTGGCGATCACGCAGTAGTGCGCCGCCTGATCATTGGCCTGATCGCACAGCGGCGACGCGTCGGTGTCGATATCCACGGCCTGGCTGAGCCGCACCGGGGCCGCCGGAGCCTCGCGGAAGCAGATCGTCACCAGCGCGCCGAAGCACGCGCCATCATCGATCGCGACACCGGCGTCACCGGCCACTCCCACCTCCGGCAGCGGCGGGTACCCACACGCTGCCAGCAACGCCAGACCCGCCAGCCAGTTCCGCATACCGATCCAGTCTATCGACGCCGGCCGAGCGCACGAAGCGCGGCCAGGTGAGGCTCCGCTCATGAGCCTGCGACCGTCGCGGACGCCCTCGACCCCACGACCGCTGAATCTCCCGGACTTGAGGGCCCCGCCGCCGTCGTCGACCACCATGTATGGCTCCGGGAGCAGCAGGCCGGCCGCGACGTCTGGTTCACCTACGGCGGTGCGTCGCCGCACTCCTTTGAGTGTGGTCGGTGTCGGCGGCGATGGGCTACTCGTCGTCGCCTGGCAATTTTGAACGCGTTCACAAATTGTCCTTGACGATCGCGCCGTCGGTCGCCATGATTTGAACAGGTTCAAAAATGTTCAAGCCACCCTGGGTTGCGGCACGCACGTTCGAGAATCAAATGGTCGCTCGGCGCCTGAGCCGGATCGCGTTCGGCGCGGTGCTGATCGCCGGGGCTGTCGCGCTCGTTCCCGCGGCCATGGCTGGCCATGGCGATACGCCACGAGTCATCGTGGTCACGTGGATCGCCGCGGCGGTCGCCGGCTGGCTTGCCCGCGCGCACGTACCCGCCGACCCGAACCACGACGCGCTCGGCGTCGCCAGCCTCGTGGTTCCGATCGTCGGGCTGTTCCTGATCGGACCGCTCACGCTGCACCTGCCGTTCGCGCTGCTGCTCAGGACCGGCGTCGGGACCGGGTTCGATCACTGGGTCGCGATGAGCTTCTGCCTCGTCGGGCTCGCGCACCTCGCCGGCGCGTTGTCCGGCGCCGTCCGCGCGACCCAGCTCGCCCGCGGCAAACCCGCGTGGTCGCCGTCGCGGGTGTTCCTGATCACGATCATCGCCTCGTTGCTGCCGGGTGCGGTACTGGTCGTCCCGCCGTTCCTGGTCGCGGTCACCGGCCTGCCGTTCCTGCTCGTCCTGCACGCGATGGAGCCGATCGCGAGGCGCGAGCGCGTCGCGCTGGAGACGTCGGCGAAGCTGCCGCTTGCGATCGCGCGGAGCGCGTAGTGGCCGCACCGCGCCGGCGCCCCGCTCGCCGGCAATCGGGTGCCGCGCGCCCCGCCCCGCCCGACGGCGAGCGCAAGCGCGACGCGACCCGCAAGCACCTGCTCGATCGCGCGCTCGTGCTGTTTCAGCGCCGCGGTGTCGAGGCCACCACGATGCGCGACATCGCCCGCGCAGCGAAGCTCTCGCTCGGCGCCGCGTACTACTACTTCCCGTCCAAGGAAGCGCTCGTGTTTGCGTACTACGAAGCCAACCAGGCCACGCTCGAGGCGAGCGTCGCCACCGCCACCGGCACGCCGCGCGAGCGGCTCGGCGCGGTGTTTCACCAGAAGCTGAGGTCGATACAAGCGCAGCGGGCGATGCTCGCGGCGATCATCGGCCGGCTCGCCGACCCGCGCGATCCATTGTCGGCGCTGTCACCGCAGCAGCGCGCCGTGCGCGAGCGCGCCATCGCCGTGATCGCGCGCGCGATCGACGGCGCGGGCCTGCCCGCCGAGGTCGCATCGCTGGCCGCCCACGCGCTGTGGATGCTGCAGCTGGCCTCCATGCTGCTCTACGTGTACGACGACTCTCCGGACCAGCTCCGGACGCACGGATTGATCGACGACGCGCTCGATCTGATCGTGCCGATGCTGCCGCTGCTCGCCACACCGATCGGCCGCACCGTGGTCGACCGCATCGCGGCCTCGCTGCGCCGGGCCGGGGTCGGGTTGCCCGCTGCGTCGAGCTGACAGCGACCGCGACGTCGAGCGACTCAGTTCGCCTCGACGTCGACCTTGGCGGGCTCGCACTCGATGTCGATCGCGCCGTCCTTGATATCGACCCGCGCCGTGCCGCCGTTCACCAGCTTGCCGAACAGGATCTCGTTGGCCAGCGGGCCCTTCAGCGTGCTCTGGACCAGCCGGCCCATCGGCCGCGCGCCCATCGCCTTGTCGTAGCCGTTGGTGACGAACCAATCGATCGCGGCCGGGCTGACCTCGAGCTGGACCTTCTTGTCCGCGAGCTGGCCATCCAGCTCGTCGAGGAACTTGCGCGCGACCTTGCGGATGACCTCGACCGGCAGCGCGTCGAAGAACACCGTGGCGTCGAGTCGGTTGCGGAACTCCGGGGTGAACACGCGCTCGAGCGCCTTCTTGCCCTCCTTGGAGTCGCCGATCGAGTCGCCGAACCCGATCTTGCCTAGCGCCATCTCGCGGCTGCCCGCGTTGCTGCTCATGATCAGGATGACGTTTCTGAAATCGCTCTTGCGCCCGTTGTTGTCGGTCAGGGTCGCGTTGTCCATGACCTGGAGCAAGATGTTGTAGATGTCGGGATGCGCCTTCTCGATCTCGTCGAGCAGGACCACCGAGTACGGGTGCTTGTTGATCGCATCGGTCAGCTGACCGCCTTGATCGAAGCCGACGTAGCCCGGAGGCGCGCCGATCAACCGCGACACGGTGTGCTTCTCCATGTACTCGGACATGTCGTAGCGCAGGAACTCGATGCCCATCACGGCGGCGAGCTGCTTGGCAAGCTCGGTCTTGCCGACGCCGGTCGGACCCGCGAACAGAAAGCTCCCGGTCGGCTTGTTCGGGCTGGCGAGCCCGGCGCGCGACAGCTTGATCACCGTCGCGAGCTGATCGATCGCCTTGTCCTGGCCGAAGATCAGCTGCTTCAGCTCGGCATCGATCGCGCCGAGCTTCTTGCGGTCCTGGATCGAGACCGAGCGGGTCGGGATCCGCGCGATCTTGGCGACGATCTCCTCGATCTGCGCCGGGCGGATCATGTCGGGGCGCTGGTCCTCCGGCATCAGCCGCGCCCGCGCGCCGGCTTCGTCGATCACGTCGATCGCCTTGTCGGGCAGGTGCGAATCGCTGATGTGACGCGCCGACAGCTCGACCGCGGCCTCGAGGGCCTGGTCCGAGTACTTGACGCTGTGGTGCTCCTCGTACCGGCTCTTGAGCCCCTTCAGGATCTCGATCGCCTCGGGCACGGTCGGCTCGCCGACGTCGATCCGCTGGAACCGCCGCGCCAGCGCGCGATCGCGCTCGAACGCCTGGCGATAGTCCTTGAACGTCGTCGAGCCGATGCAGCGCAGCTCGCCGTTCGCCAGCGGCGGCTTCAGGATGTTGGCCGCGTCCATCGTGCCGCCGCTGGTCGCACCGGCGCCGATGATGTTGTGGATCTCGTCGATGAACAGGATCGCCTTCGGATCGCCGATCAGGACCTTCATCACGGCCTTGAGCCGCTCCTCGAAGTCCCCGCGGTAGCGCGTGCCGGCGAGCACCGCGGTCATGTCGAGCGAGTACACCGTGGCGTCGGCGAGCGGGCCCGGCACCTTGCCATCGATGATGCGCAGCGCGAGGCCCTCGGCGAGCGCGGTCTTGCCGACGCCGGGCTCGCCGATCAGCAGCGGGTTGTTCTTGCGGCGCCGCGACAGCACCTGGATGATCCGCTCGAGCTCGCTGGCGCGGCCGATCAGCGGGTCGATCTTGCCGTCCCGCGCGCGCTGCGTGAGATCGACGCAGAAGCTCTCGAGCGGATTGGCCACCTTCTGGTCCTCGGCGCCGTCGTCCTCGACCCCGCGCGGGGTGCGTGGCACGACCGGCCCGCCGGACGCGACCTTCGAGACGCCGTGCGAGATGTAGTTGATCACGTCGAACCGCGACACGCCCTGCTTCTCGAGCAGGTAGACCGCATGCGAGTCGCGCTCGCGGAACATCGAGGCGATCACGTTGCCGGTCGTCATCTGCTGGCGACCCGCCGCCTGGACGTGGGTCGCGGCGCGCTGCAGCACGCGCTGAAACGCCAGCGTGTGGTCGGGGCCGCTCTCTTCGCCTTCGGGCAGCTCGTCGACCTGTTCGTCGAGGAAACGCTCGAGATCGGCGCGCAGCTTGTCGATGTCACCGCCGCACTTCAGCACGATGTCGGCGCCGCTCGGATCGTCGAGGATCGACAGCAGCAGGTGTTCCAGCGTCAGGTACTCGTGGCGCCGACCGCGCACGTCGTCGACGGCGCGTTGCAAAGTGGCTTGGAGCTCGGGAGAAAGCATGGGCGTAACCTCTTCCGTTTCCGTCGTGGCGGTCTAATCCGTCGGCTCGATCGAGAGCTGGAGCGGAAATTGTTGTGCCTTCGCGAGGTGCGTCGTCTTGGTCACCTTGGTCTCGGCGACCTCGAACGTGTACACGCCAGCGACGCCGACGCCGTTGTTGTGGACGTGGCTCATGATCGCGACGGCGTCGCTCTCGCTCTTGTGAAACACGGTCTGCAGCACCCAGACGACGAATTCGCGGGTCGTGTAGTCGTCGTTGTGAAGCAGGACCTTGTACATCGGGGGCTTCTTGGTGCGCGTTCGTTCATCGAGCACCAACCCCGTCTGGCGTTCTCCCTCCCGCTTCGGCGGCGCAGGGGGTTTCTTTTCGTCCGACAGCCGGATCACCATGCCTCCAATAGTACGAGAGCGAGCGCCTCTGTGTAACGCCACGATGTGACGGTTGCAGCCCACGATTTCGGGTAGGTTTCGCAGAGTTCGCACACTTCGCTGGCTGAAAGCCTAGCGTGGAAGCGGCCGGCGCACAGCCGCCGCGAGAATCCGGCGCACCCCAACCCGGACAAATCCCAGGCAATAGATCCGGGCGGCGATCGCAAGTAGAGTGCGCGCATGCCCGTCGCTGACTCTGCTACCAAGTGGACCGCGGACCTGTTCGCCTCGTCGATCGTCCCGACACTCATCGAGTACATCAAGATCCCGAACAAGTCGGCGATGTTCGATCCCGAGTGGCGCAAGAACGGCCACATGGACAAGGCCACCGAGCTGTTCGCCGGCTGGGCGCGCGGCCAGCTGCCGCAAGGCGCTACACTCGAGGTCGTCCGGCTCGGGGACCGCACCCCGGTCATCTTCATGGATATCCCGGCCACCGGTGGGCGCGCTGGAGACACCGTGATGCTCTACGGTCACCTCGACAAGCAGCCCGAGATGGCGGGCTGGCGCGACGGGCTCGGCCCGTGGACCCCGGTGCTCGAGGACGACAAGCTGTACGGCCGGGGCGGCGCCGATGATGGCTACGCGATCTTCGCATCGCTGACGGCGATCAACGCGCTCCGCCGCGACAACCTCCCCCACGCCCGCTGCGTCGTCCTGATCGAGGCGTGCGAGGAGAGCGGCAGCTACGACCTGCCGGCGTACATCGATCATCTCGCGCCGCGGATCGGCCAGCTGTCCCTCGTGGTCTGCCTCGATTCCGGCTGCGCGAACTACGATCAGCTGTGGTCGACGACCTCGCTGCGCGGCAACATCACCGGCAACCTGAACGTCTCGCTGCTCACCGAGGGCGTCCACTCCGGCGACGGCACCGGCGTGATCGCGTCCAGCGAGCGCGTCGCGCGGCTCCTGCTCGAGCGGATCGAGGACGTCCACACCGGGCAGATCAAGCTCGCCGCGCTCGCGACCCAGATTCCCCGCCAGCGCGTGCTGCAGGCCGAGCGGACGGCCGAGGTGATCGGCGACGACACGTTCAGCAAGTTCCCGCTGCATCCGGGCGTCGAGCCGCTGACGCGCAACGTCGTCGAGCTGATCCTCAACCGGACGTGGCGGCCGAGCCTGGCGATCACCGGCGCGGATGGCTGGCCCTCGATCGGCAGCGCCGGCAACGTGCTGCGGCCGTTCACCCGCCTCAAGCTCTCGCTGCGCATCCCGCCGCGGGTCGACGCCCACGTCGCCGCCGAGGCGGTCAAGCACGCGCTCGAGACCGATCCGCCCTACGGCGCCAAGGTCTCGTTCACCGATATCAGCGCCGGTGCCGGCTGGGACGCGCCCGAGATGGTGCCGTGGCTCGACGAGGCGCTGTCGGCCGCGTCGCAGCGCCACTTCGGCAAGCCGTCGATGTACATGGGCGAAGGCGGCACCATCCCGTTCATGCACATGCTCGGCGAGAAGTTCCCCAAGGCGCAGTTCTGCATCACCGGCGTGCTCGGGCCCGGCTCCAACGCGCACGGCCCCAACGAGTTCCTGCACCTGCCGACCGCGCGCAAGCTCACGCTGTGTGTCGCCGACGTGCTCGCCGAGCACGCCAAGCAGTAGCTGCGCCGCGCACGGCACGCCGTCTCGTCTGGATCGCCGAGCGTATGCGCGGCGCGCGCGCCACGACGGAGCCGACGAGCGGCGATCTCGGAGACATCGCGCCCGGCGCGCCTCCTCATTCATCGCAGCTCGAACCAATGCAACTGATATGGCGGCTTCTCACTGGCGACCCACGGCGCCCGGTGGGACCACAGGCCCCGGTGAGGTCGCGTGAAGCCGCCGGGATTGCGTGAGGCACCGTGGCATGCCTCGTGAATCAGCACGCACTGTTTGGAGAAACTGTGACTGCCCGCATTCATCACATCGCTGCTGCGCTCGTTGCGTCATGGCTCGCCGCCCACCCGATCGTGCGGGCCGACACACATGGTGTGTTCCGCGTCGGCGTCGAGCCGCTGTCGTTGAATCCGTCGTCGGACACGCCCTACGTCGGGGGCTACGTCGACGACGCGATCACCGCCTACAACGCGGCGTCGTCGGCCTACAACCGCGTGCATGGCTACGCGGCCGGTTCGCCGATGGCCGCGACATCGATCGATGCCAGCGATCTCGGCTTGCACGCGACGCTGCTGACGTTCGCGCCTGGCCTCGAGGTCGGCGGCGAGCGCTGGAAGTTCCGGGTGGAAGGGCTGCTCGGCGTCTCCGATCATGTCCGCGCGCTCGGCGCAGGCGTGTACCCGCTCGACTTCTCGCTGCCGCTCCGCAACGGCGCGATCACGCCGTACGCCGTAGCGGGCGGCACGCTGCGGTGGCTGACTCGCAGCGACACCGACGGTGAGGTCGGCGGCCTGGCGACGCTGCGTGCCGCGGTGGGCGCACGGTTCGCCCGGCGGATCGTCGTCGAGGTCGGCTGCAGCCTGTACATGCTCGGCGGCCTCTACAACCAGGGGCAGCTCGACGCGATGACGACCTACGATCCGCGCGGCAGCGCACCGCCGCCGCCGCCCGATCGCGCCGTCTCCGGCGGCACGCAGTCGGGGATGGTCGACATCTCCGTCGGCTTCTCGCTGTAACGCAACGCGTCCCGGCCGTGTGAGCCGCGGCACGCTCGCGAAACCGACACCGGCACGCGGCTCGCGGGGTGAACCCGACACCGGCATGTTGGCCGGCAATGCCTGCGCCCGACGCGCAGCCCGGTCGACCGCGCGGTCTACGCTCCGCGGATGGTGACTCAGCCGCTCGACGGCCGCTTCAGAGGTGTTCTTCGATCTCACCATGGGCTCGGCGCATGGGACCTGGTCCGCATCGGCGCGTGTGCGGGGCTGCTGGGCTGCGGCGGCACCGCGTCGCCGGCGACCACCACCGCCGCGACGCCCACCGCTCCGACGGCCACCGCCGCGCCGACCACGACCGCCACGACGTCGAAGCCAGCACCGGCCACGCCAGATCCCGGGCCCGCGGATCTCCAGGCCGTGGCCGATGCCGCGTTCGAGTATGGATATCCGCTGACCGAAACGATGCGGGTCTGCGACCTGTTTCCGGCCGTCAACTTCGTGCACCGGCGCCGAACGCTGGCAACCCCACAGGACACCGCGGTTGTCCTGCCGAACAATGACACGCTGTACGCGAGCTCGTGCGTCTATCTCGGTGCCAGCTGGGTGACACTCACCATGCCGCCCGCGCACGGCAGATACCAGTCCGTCCAGGTGTTCGATGCCTACACCACGACGGCGGCGCTGCGGGGGCCCCATCAAGTGCCCGCCGCCGGTGCGAAATACATCCTGCATCTCAAAGGCTCGAGCACAGCGGGGCTTCCCGACGGGATTCCGATCGTCGAGGTCGCGACTCCGTATGCGTTTGTCCTGTTCCGCACGCTGGTCAATGGGCCCACGGACCTGGCCGACGCCGCGGCCGCGCAGGACGGCGTCGACGTCACCGCCCATGCGACCGACGCGCCGGTTCGCGCCGGCGAGACCCCGGGCGGATCGCCCGCGCAGGAGTTCTTCGAGAAGCTGATGCAGCGGCTCGCACAGAACCCACCGCCGGCGGCCGAAGCCGCGCTGGTGGCGTCGTTCGCCACGGCGGGCGTCAGGCCGTCGCTGACGCCAGCAGGATCCGATGCCACGCCGGCCCAGCGCGCGGCCTGGGAAACCGCGTACACGCAGGGCCTCGCCCGGCTCGCGGCGGCGGCTCAGGCGCCACGCGCGCTGCGCGGTGCCTGGGCGTTCCCGGATCCCAACGTCGCTACGCCCGGCACCAACTACACGCTGCGCGCGATCACCGCGCGCGTCGGCCTGTTCGCGCTACCGCCCAGCGAGTCCATCTATCCGTCGACCACCGCCGCCGGCACGACCAGCCACGTCCTTGCGCTCCCCCGCAACTGGCCGCCGATCGATCCGAAGGGGTTCTGGTCGCTGACCATGTACAACAGCAACGGATTCCTCGTCGACAACGCCATCCACCGGTACTCGATCAGCAACCGAACCCCGGGGGCTCACCTCGAGCCGGATGGCTCGCTGAAGATCTACCTGCAGTGCACCGATCCCGGCGGTGCGAAGACCGCCAACTGGCTCCCCGCACCGTGCGGCCGGTTCTCGGTGACGATGCGGCTCTATCTTCCGACGGGCGCCGCCCTGGAGCCGAGCTTCACCCTGCCGCCGCTGGATTGACTCTAGTGATGGGGACGGTGTCTCTTTTGTCTCGTTCCGGATTGTCGGGGCCGTAAACAAGACAAAAGAGACACCGTCCCCATCAAGCTTGCGCTCGAGGCTGGCGGCTCAGAACGCCGGCTTGATCGCGTGGCGATGCTCGCGATCGTAGTGCGTCGCAACCACCGATGACGGCGGCGCGATGGTGGAGCGCACGAGGAACGGAGCAGGATCGACGTAGCGCGTGTCGGTGATGTCGCCGTGCTGGCCCGCGTGGAGCGGGACCTCGAGGCTGAAGTGGAGGTGGGGCACCGACTGGAAGATCGCGGTCGCGCCGAGCGTGCCGACGTACTGGCCGGCGGACACCCGGTCGCCGACGCGGAGATCGGCGACGTCGTCCATGTGCATGTAGGCGGTCAGCGTGCCGTCGTCGTGCTCGATCCGGACGTAGCGGCCGCTGCGGCCGTCGAGGCCCAGCTCGCTGAGCTCGATCCGCACGACCACGCCGGCGGCGACCGCGACGATCGGACGGCCGCGCGGACCGTCGAGATCGACGCCGCAATGGCCCTCGCCGCACTCGGGGCGATCGATGCCTTCGCGATGAGCGCCGAAGTGGCGGCTGGATTGCGCCGGCATCAGCTCCGGGCTGCCGGTGACCGGGTGGGTCCACGCGCGCAGCGTGGGAAACGCCTCGTCGAGCCGGGCGTCGCCGCGCGCGGGTACCGGGTAGCGCGCCTCGAGCTGGGTCTCGACCGTGAACAGCCGCGGCGGCGTCCGCTCGAGGGCGGTATCGACCAGGTGGAACCGGATCGCCTCGGTCGGCGAGGCGATCTCGACGTTCGCGAGCGAGGCGGCCGGGAGCGGCCGGGTCTCTCCCCAGCTCCACTGGCCGATCACGATCGCGATCAACATCGACGCGCCCACGGTGCCGCCGAGCACGCGGATCAACCGCGGCGTCGGTGCCGTGGGCAAGAAATCTGCCGGCGTCGACCGCGTGACCAGCACGTCGCGATCGTCGAAGCAGCTGCGGTGCCAGAGCTCGATGGCGCCATCCGCATTGATGAAGGGGCGGCCCTCATGCAGGGCCACCGCGCCTTCACATCGCGGACACATTCCAGCCACCATGCAAATACGTTATCGCAAGGCAGCGGTGAGGTCCGGCGGGATGGCCGCGATTCCGACTGTCGCGACGACGCCTACAAACACCGAGGTCGCCGCTGTCAGAGGCTAGCCGAGGCGTGAGGCTTGGTTCATGTCCGTCGGCTGCACACCCGGCAGATCGCCTGGCGCAGATCAGGGCTTCTTCTTGCGCATGATGATCAGGTGGTTCGCGTTCTTCTTGTCGTAGTAGCCGAACCGGAACGCGAGCGGCCGGGTCGGCTCGCTCTCGAACTCGACGCGCCAGTCCTTGGCGATGCTGTTACCGGCGGGAATGTGCGGTCCGGTGAACTCACCGTAGGTCTCGTAGTCGAAGCCCGCCGGCTTGCCCCACTTCGGCGCGACGCCGGTCGCATCCGACACCATCCAGGCGACGTGGCCGGTGAGATAGTTGCGCATCATCGAGAACGAATCCCACGACAGCAGATAGCTGGCGGCCTTGGTCATGCCGGAGATCTCGCCCTTGGCCTCGAGGTGTTTGAGCACGCGCGAATCGGCCTTGAGGTGCTCGTCGTCGAGGTTCTGCTGGATGTGGCGATAGACCTGGATCCGCCCGCCCGGCTTACGAAACTGCACCTCGACATTGGCAAAGATCCGGTTGCGGGTCTGCGGCTTGGCCTTGGCCGGCGACGGTGCGGCGGCGACCTCGGCGTCCTCGAGATAATGAATCTTGCCGCCGGAGTCGAGCTTGAAGTAGCGCAGTGCGACGACCTCGTAGCCGTGGATCTTGAGCGCCGACAAGCCGAAGATCAGCTGGGTCGGCAGCGAGCCCTCGCGCATCGCATCGATCATGTTGATCGTGTTGCTGAAGTTGACCCGATAGAGGAACTTGAGCTCGTACTCGACCTTGTTGAGCGCGCGGTCGAGCTCGCCGCCCTTGAGCACGTCCATGTCGCGTGGATCGCCCGCGGGCTCGAGCGACAGCGTGGTGATCTCGTCGGCGTCGGGATACACGGTGAGCGCGGTCGACAGATCGCCGCCCGCGAACGGATACACGACCTTCTTGGGCGCGCTGCTCGGAACGTGCTCGATGAAGAAGCTGTGGGCCGGCCTGACCCATTGCTCGAGATAGTCGGCCTGTGCCTTCTTGATGATCTCGCAGTGCGTGGCCAGCACCTTGGGATCGAAGCCCGCGGGCGGCGGGACATCGCCACACGCGCCGACGGCGAGCAGCGCCTTGCCCTCGGGGGTGAAGTCGTGGCCGCCGGGCGGCGGCGCGTCCGCCGGCTTGGCGCCGACCGATCGCGCATCGGGCTTGATGTCGGGGGTCTTGACCTCGGCCACCGCCGGAGGCGCCACCGCGACGACCGGGTTGGCCACTGCCGGAACCACGGCCGAGGGCGTGGTCTGTGGCGGGCTCGAAGCCGGGCCAGCACCACTGCCCTTCGCGGGATCGTTGCCGTGACATGCGACCGCGGCGAACGCGGTAGCAGCGAGCAGGAGGTAACGTCGCATGGGTTCGCATCATGCAACGAACGGGTGCATAAGGCTATTCCGTCAGCGCTCGACGAAGTGGAGGAGTTTTTCGGTCGTCCCACGGCGCACCATGACCGAGGTCTCACCGCGCGCCGATGGCACCAGGCGCAGCAGCATCGCGCGCGAGGTGATCGGCCGCCCGTCCACCGCCTTGACGACGTCGCCGGCCTCGAGGCCCAGGTGGGGGACCGGCGCACCCAGCCGCAGCCCGGTCACCACGCCGCTCTCGACGACCGGCGTCACCTGGCCAGCGCTGTCGATCAGCTTCAGCTCCTCGGATAGGCGCTGCAGCCGGTAGGTCGTCCCGTCGGAGCAGTTGGTTCCGGGGCCGGGATCGGGGCACGCGAAGCTCGCCGCCTCCGGCCGGCTCTGATCGTCGGCCCATCCGAGCACCGCGCGCGCCGCGGCGGCGAGATCGAGATCGGCCGCCCCGGCGAGCCGTACGACCACCTGGTCGCCCGCGCGCGACGCGTGCAGCGCCCGCGCGACGGTCGCGGTCGATGGATCGGCACGCAGCGTGTCGATCTGCCGCTGGACTGCCTGCTCGATCGCATCGCCGCCCGGGGCATCGATCGCGAGCCAGGCGTCGAGCGGCTCGGGCTGCGCGGTCGCGATCGCGCGGGCATCGCCGAGGCCGAGCGCGACCGCCGCGATCGGCGCGGTCCGCAGGTACGGCCGCGCCCGCGCGAACCGGGCGTCATCGAGCACCGATGTCGTCGCCGCCGTCGGCCCCGCCCCGATCGTCGCGACCCACAAGCCGGGCGCGCGCTGGCTGAGCGCGGCACACCTGGGATCGCCGGTGATCGCGACGATCGCCGTGACGTTGCGGCTGCGATCGAGGCTGACCGCCGCCTGCTCGCCGCGCATCGCCGCGTCGATGACGCAGGCCATGCCGGCGGGCCACTGCCCTGCCACGACATCGAGCACGGCGCGCATCCGCGGGTGAGAGATCGCCCGACCGTCCGCTACCACGACCGTGACGGCGTCGCCGCGGATCTCCGCGAGCAGGCGATCGCGCGCCGTGGGCGCTGCCTGCCGGCATGCTGCCAGCAGCCACAGTGCGAGTACAACGCGTCCTGCCATCGAGATGATCATCACCTTATCGCCATCCCGGCCAAAACCCTGCTGAAACCCAGCCGGCCGATGAGCCCGGCCTAACGGCGCGGAACGCTGGCACTTCCGAGATTCGCCCAGCGCGGTAAAATGGATCATGGCGATGATCAATGACGCTCGATTGCGCGAGATCTTGACGGGCTCGCCGACGATTGCAGTGCTGGGTGCGCATCAGGAGCCGGAGCGGGCGGCGTACTACGTCCCCGAGTACCTCCACGGTGAAGGCTACCGGATCATCGGCGTGAACCCGCGTCTGCAGGGCGAGGAGCTGTTCGGCCAGCCGGTGCGCAACACGCTCGCCGAGATCGACGAACCGGTCGATCTCGTGGACGTGTTCCGCCGGTCCGAGCGGATCCCATCGCACGTCGAGGACATCCTCGCGATGAGCCCGCGCCCCAAGGTCGTGTGGATGCAGATCGGGATCAAGAACGAAGACGCCGCCCGCATCCTCGAGGCGGCGGGGATCACCGTGGTGCAGAACCGGTGCACGCTCGCCGATCATCAGCGGCTCGGGCTCGGCTCGCCCGCGCGCAAATAACGCGCAGTCCGCGCGCCCGCGCACGCGCCCCGCGCGGGTTCGCCGCGATTTCCGAGACTTGCGGCTTGGCACGAGCAATGCTGCACAGTGGCTCATGTTGGACTCCCAAACGGCAGAAGGCCTCATCAAACCGCACATGCCCGTCGTGGGCTCCGACACCGGCACGTTCGGGGTGGTCGACCACCTCGAGGGCCGCGACCTGATCAAGCTCGCGAAGGACGCGAGCGGTCAGCATCACTACATCCCGCTGACCTGGATCACCTCGGTCGACGACAAGGTCCACGTCGACCGTCCCGGCGCGCAGGCGATCCGCGAGTGGTCCACCACGCCGGCCACAACGCCCGATCCGTCCGCCCATTCCTCATCAGTCGAGGTCGGCTGATCGCAAGATCCATCGCGATTCGACGCGCCGCGTAGTAAAAGCGGCTGTGCGCGTTGTCATTCAACACCGGAGTCGCTACCTGTATCCAAGTCCGGCCTTGCTCGGCCCGCAGGTGGTCAGGCTGCGGCCCGCCGATCACGCCCGAGCCCAGATCGAGCGCTACAAGCTGGTCATCGAGCCCGAGCACCGGACGCACTGGCAGCGCGATCCGCACGGCAATCACGTCGCGAGAGTCACGTTCAAGGCCGGGCAGGCGACCGAGGCGTTCGACATCCTGGTCGAGATGGCGATCGACATCCGCCCGATCAACCCGTTCGACTTCTTCATCGACGACCGGGTGAAGGCGTATCCGTTCAGCTACCCCGAGGACCTCGATTCCGAGCTCGCCCCCTACCTCGACACCGCGGATCCGGCGTACCGGATCGGCCGCAAGGCGACCGATCTGCTCGCGGCGCTGCCCGCGACCGGCGAGACGCTCTCCATTCTGACCGGGCTGAACTCGGCGGTCCGCGAGAAGATCGCCTACGTGATCCGCGACGAGCCCGGCGTGTGGACCCCCGAGGAGACGCTGGTCAACGGGCGCGGCAGCTGCCGCGACGCAGCGGTGCTGCTGGTCGCGCTGATGCGGCATCGCGGCATCGCGGCCCGGTTCGTGTCCGGCTACCTCGTGCAGCTGACCGACGAGGGCATGATCCCCGACCAGCCCAAGGGCGTCGGCCGCGACGTCGTCGATCTGCACGCCTGGGCCGAGGCGTACATCCCGGGCGGCGGCTGGATCGGGTTCGACGGCACGAGCGGGCTTCTGTGCGGCGAGGGCCACATCGCGCTCGCCGCCACCGCCTCGCCGTCGCACGCCGCCCCGGTCGACGGGACCAGCAACGTCAACGCGACCGAGGTGGAATTTTCGACCTCGATCGCCCGGCTCGGCCACGAGGCCCGGCCGACCGCCCCGTACTCGGACGACGTATGGGCCGAGCTCCAGGCCGGCGGCGACCGCGCCGACGCCGTGTTGACCACCGCCGGGCTCGAGGTCTGGATCGGCGGCGAGCCGACGTTCACCGCGCGCGAGGATCAGGCCGAGCCCGAGTGGCAGGGCGCCGCGCTGGGCCCCGACAAGTGGAAGCGGGGCAGAAAGCTCGCCGGCGAGCTGCGCGACCGCCTGGCACCCGGCGGGTTGCTGCTCCATCGCATGGGCAAGCACTACCCAGGCGAGAGCTTGCCGCGCTGGGCGCTCGACATCATCGCGCGCCGTGGCGACGGCCCGGCGCTGTGGCCGGCGCGCGAGCTGCCCGACTCGGAGTCGGCGGAAGCGGCGCACGAGTTCGGCGAGCACCTCGCGACCGCGCTCGGCGTGCCGCCCGAGCTGCACGCCGCCTACGAGGACCCCTGGGAGGTCCTGCGGATCGAAGCCAACCTGCCGGTCGTGGTCGATCCGCGCACCGCAGGGCTCGACGATCCCGAGGAGCGCCGCCGGCTCGCCGCGATCATGAACCGCGGGATCGGCCAGGTCGCCGGCTGGGTGTTGCCGCTCGCCAAGACGGCCGCCGGATGGCGCACCGAGCACTGGACCCTGCGCCGCGGCCAGCTGTTCCTGATGTTCGGTGACAGCCCGCTCGGCCTCCGGTTGCCGCTCGGCAGCATCGTCGGCGCGCCGGCCCCGGAGTGGACCGAGGCGCTCGAGCTGCCGGACCCGCGGCGCGACGCGCCCGGCGACGATCAGGCCAAGCGCGCCAGCGCGACGACGACCGCGCCCCGGCCCGCGGAGGCGACGATCCGGCCGCTCCCCGGGATCCGCACCGCGCTGGCGATCGAGCCGCGCAACGGCGAGATCTGGGTGTTCCTCCCGCCGGTCGCCACGTTCGACGACTTCTGCGCCCTGATCGCCGCGATCGACCGCGCGCGAGAGACCACCGGGGTCGCGGTCCAGCTCGAGGGCTACCCACCGCCACCGGCGGCGAACCGGCTCCGGTTCGCCGTGACGCCGGACCCGGGCGTGCTCGAGGTCAACCTGCCACCAGTCGCCAGCTGTCGCGAAGCGGTCGCGTTGCACCAGACCGTGTTCGACGCCGCGCTCGTCTCGGGGCTGACCGCAGAGCGCTACATGCTCGACGGCCGGGCCGCGGGCTCGGGCGGCGGCAACCACATCACCATCGGCGGCCCCACGCCGGAGCGCTCGCCGTGGCTGCGTGATCCGGGCTTGCTCGCGAGCCTGGTGACCTTCGTCCAGCACCATCCGTCGATGTCGTACATGTTCACCGGCCTGTTCGTGGGGCCGACGTCGCAGGCGCCGCGCCCCGACGAGGCGCGCCACGACTCGCTGTACGAGCTCGAGATCGCGCTACCGCGACTCCACGAGTCGCCGCCGGCGTGGCAGATCGATGCGCTGTTGCGCAACCTGCTCGTCGACATCGCCGGCTCGACCCACCGGGCCGAGATCTCGATCGACAAGCTGGTCGATCCGCACACGCCGTACGGCCGGCAGGGCCTGGTCGAGCTACGCGCGTTCGAGATGCCGCCGCACCCGCGGATGCTGGCCGGCCAGGCGATCCTGGTCCGGGCGCTGCTCGCGTCGTTCATCGGCGCGCCGTACCGGCATCCCCTCGTCCGCTGGGGCGAGGAGCTCCACGATCGCTTCCTGTTGCCGTACTTCCTGTGGCGCGACTTCGAGGACGTGCTCGGCCATCTCGCGGCGCGCGGCGTGAGCTTGCCCGCGGACGCCTACCGGCCGTTCGTCGAGCTGCGCTGCCCGCTCGCCGGGACGATCGAGGTCGGCGCGGCCCGCGTCGAGGTCCGCAACGCGATCGAGCCGTGGCACGTGCTCGGTGAGGAGGCCACCCAGACCGGGACCGCGCGCTACGTCGACTCGTCGGTCGAGCGGATCGAGCTGCGCGCGATCGGGCTCGACGACGAGCGATACCGGGTCGCGGTCAACGACGTGATCGTGCCGCTGCGCGCCGGCGCCGGCCGCGACCTCCGGGTCGGCGGCGTCAGGTTCCGCGCGTGGTGCCCGCCGCACTCGCTGCACCCCCACCTGGGGATCCACCATCCGCTGCGGATCGACGTCATCGACACCTGGGCCAAGCGCGGCGAGGCCGGCGCGATCTATCACGTGTGGCACCCCGAGGGCCGCGGGTTCGATGCCCCGCCACTGACGCGGATCGAGGCCGAGGCGCGGCGCAATCGCCGGTTCACCCACGAGGGCCCGTCGCCGTGGCCGATGCGCGCGCGGGTCGTCGCGCCGCACCCGGAGCAACCCTACACGCTCGATCTGCGCCGGTTCGACCCGGGTCACCCGATGCCCGAAGAGAAAGACTGGCCCGCGCTGTGACGTCTGGCAGCGCTGGTGACGCCGGTGACCTCGAGGAGCTCGACGCCTCGTTCGCGATGCACGACGAGCTGATCGCGCGCCGCGGCGTCGAGATCTGGATCGGCGCCGAGCCGACGTTCACGCGGGCCGACTCGCTCGATCCGGCGTGGACCAGCGCCGCGAGCGGCGACGACAAGCTCGCGCGCGCCCACGCCCTGGCCGTCGCGCTGGGCGATCGGCTGTCCGGGGCCGCGGTGTCGCGCGTCGTCGGCCGGCAGTTCCCCGACGAGGACGAGCCGCGGTTTGCGTTCGGCGTGCGGTGGCGCGATGACTCGCAGGCGCCGGGCTCGCGGTGCGCCGCCGACGCGGCCCCCGAGATGCCGCCGACCGATCCGGGCGCCGACCGCTGGCTGACCGTCACGCCCGACCCCGGCGTGGTCGAGGTCAACATGGCGCCGTGCTCGTCGGTGCGATCGTTCGCCCACCAGGCCCACCGGGTCTGGGCGTCTGCGGCCACCGCCGGCCTGGCGGCGTGCCGCTACCGGTTCAACGGCGACTTCGCCGATGCCGGTGGCGGTGGCCAGCTCTCACTCGGCGGCGCCCGCCCCGGGCACAGCCCGTTCGTGCGCTACCCGCACGTCCTGCCCGCGCTGATCCGCTACGTCAACAACCACCCCTCGCTGTCGTACTGGTTCGCCAACGAGTGCGTCGGATCGGCGTCGCAGGGCCCGCGCCCCGACGAAGGCGCCCGCGAGCGCTGGGACGAGCTCGGCGTCACGCTGGGCTGGCTCGAGCAGCTCGCCGACCGCGGCGAGCTCCCGCCCGAGACGCTGTGGCAGGCGCTCGGCTCGCTGCTGGTCGATTCATCGGGCAACGCGCACCGCGCCGAGCTCAACGTCGAGAAGCTATGGAATCCGCACATCCCGCCGCACGGCCCGCGCCACGGCCGGATGGGCATCGTCGAGCTCCGCGCGATCCGCATGCCGGAGCGGCCGGCGATGCTCGCCGCCCTCGCGGTCCTGCTGCGCTCGATCGTCGCGCGCCTGGCGGTCTCGGACTACCGCGAGCCGCTGGTCGACTGGCACGACGAGCTGCACGATCGCTTCGCGCTACCCGCCGCGCTGTCGCGCGATCTGCGCCACGTGCTCGGCGATCTCGACGAGCATGGCCTCGGCGTCCCGGCCCAGCTGCGCCCCGAGCTCGAGGCCTGGCGACCCGCCGGGATTACTTGCCGGCTCGGCGACGCGATCCTGACCCTGCGCCCCGCCCTCGAATTCTGGCCGCTGGTCGGCGACGTCGCGTCGCAGGAGCGCGCCGGGGCGCGGATCGTCGACGCGTCGACCCAGCGCTGGGAGATCTCGATCGACGGTCCCGGCCCGGAGCGCGTCGCGGTGTCGGCAGGCGGCACATCGCCCACCCAGCCGCGCTGGGCCCACCTGCACTCGCTGGGCGACAGCGTCCGCGCGGTCGGCGTCCGCCGCCGGATCTACCAGCCCATGGTCGGGTTCCACCCGAGCCTGCCACCGAGCGATCCGCTGGTCGTGGAGTGGGCCTGGGCGGGCCGGTGCCAGCGCATCGAGCTGTGGGCATGGCGGCCGGGCGGCGGCGCCTACGCGGGGCTTCCGGCCGACGAAGCCGAGGCCGTGGCTCGCCGCCAGGAACGCATCGCGGTCGTCACCCGCCCCGGCACCCTCACCGCCGCGGCGCACTGGCCCGAGCAGCGCCCGTTCACGATCGACCTGCGGACCAGCTGAGAGTCGATCAAGACCGGCGAACTGTTGGCCGCGAGCACCCGGAGATCGATGCGGCCGCTCAGAGGACGATCAGAACAAGCGAACCGTTCGGCTGCCCGCGCCGGTCTGCAGGCTCGATCGTGACGACGCCGCGAACGTATACCCGCGAGGCAGGCCAGGAATCGGCTGCTCAGCTCGGCGCGTGCCTGGCCACGTGAGCACCGCACCGATGCCATCGATGGGGCACACCCGGCAACAGGTACTGTCATCCTGGTAGGCGCCCAGGGACCTCGGGAGATCACCACCCGGCCTGTGGACGGTAGCGATCGGCTGGTAGCTCGACCCTCTGATTCCGAGGTTCGTCGCCGCGGCATGCGTCCCACCGCCCACAGCCCAGTGCCCTGCACCTACGCTCCGTTTCCGGACATTTTGAAATATGAAATATCCGAAAACGGAAGCGTGTGCGCGTGCACTGGGCTGTGGGCAGTGGCGACGACGCTGTTGCGCTGGGCTCGGAATCAAATGGTCCAGCTACCAGCCGAGGGCCACTGTCCACAGGCCGGGTCGTGGTCTCCCGAGGTCCGGTGGCGACCGATGGCCCCGAAGGCTCGCTTGCTAGCAGCCGCTGGTCTGGAAGCCGGGCAATCTCCGGACGTCCGGATGCCCCTGTCGTCCCGCCGAAGCGCGAAACCGGATTCATCGATCCGCCGCTCCATGCGGTGCACAGTGCTCACTCCGCGCTGTAACAAATATCGGCGAGTTCTACTTGTACGAAGGGCCGTCGACGGGTATCTAGAAGAGGTGAAGGTGCGCAAACGCCCTGCGAAGCCGGCGCGCAAGCGGAGCCCGGCCCCCGAACAGCTGCCGCTGTTCAAGAAGCGCGGTGGCAAGCGGCGCGGGGCGGGTCGCCCGCCGAAAGGGGCGCGGGCGGGCTCACCTCACAAGGAGCGACCGTATCTGCATGCGCGGCATCCCGTGCATGTCGTACTGCGCGCCGTGAGCGCGGTCGGCAGCCTGCGTCGTCGCCGGATCTACCAGGCGATCCGGGAGGCCACGTTGACGACGGCACGGCGGGACGACTTTCGGATCGTTCACCTCAGCATCCAGCGCACGCATATCCACTTGCTCGTCGAAGCCGGTGACAAGGCGGCGCTGGCGTCGGGGATGCAAGGCTTCCAGATCTCGGCCGCCAAGCACCTCAACGCGGCGATCAGCAAGGGCCGGCCCGGGCCCAGGCGCCGAGGTGCGGTGTTCCCGGACCGCTATCACTCAGAGATCATCACGACGCCACGGCAGGCGCGGCACGCGCTCCGGTACGTCCTCTCGAACTGGCGGAAACACCGGGAAGATCTCGTATCGCCGATGAACGCGTGGTCGATCGACTGGTTCTCGAGCGCGGCGATGTTCCCGGACTGGACCGAGTACGGGGAGGACGGGTTCTTGTGGCGCGGCCCGCCGACCTACGATCCGCTGCAGGTATTTCGGCCGCAAACGTGGCTCTTGCGCGAAGGCTGGAAAAACCACGGGGCGACGATCTCGTGCCGCGAGGTTCCGTCGGCGAATCGCTAGCGCCGCGATCACGTTGACACGTCGCCGTGGCTGATTTCGCGCACTTGTAGCGCGGGGCGAGATCGAACCTTGATCATTCGATCACGTCCGCAGCCGAGCCGGTCAGGCGCCAAGAACTGGCGGCTTCGACGCGGTCGACGGCTCGGTGCCGCTGACCGCGACACGATGCCGCCGCGGACGCGCCTCGGCGACCGCTTGCTCGCTGAGTCCGTTGTGGCGCACGTCGACGCGGACGAGCTTCGGCAGATCGGCGGCCATCACCCGCTCCAACGCCGCCGCGGCCGTGCGCGCCCGCCGACGGCAGGCACGCCCTGCACAGGCATGGCAGCTCGGTGTCGCCGTCGTGACCGGTGCGGTTGACCAGCGGCGCCAGGACCGCGACCGCCTCAGCGTGCTGGCCGGTGTCGCCGAGCACCTCGACCGCTCGCTCGCGGAGCGCGGGGTCCTCGGGGAGCGCCTGGAGCTGCCGCTACACCGCGCTGACGTCGACGCAGGGGCAGGATGCGTGCGCCGACCTGGCGCCGACGCGTTGGTCTCAGCGCGCTGAGCGCCTCGGCCACGCCCCGACAATAGAGTCGGCCACGCGATGATTCCAGCCCGCCCGTACGCGTTCACGAACCACGGACGAAACCTCGCCGCACCCGGCCGGCCACAATCGGCGTTTCCAGGATCCGCCACTCGCGGTCAGTGAGGATACCTCGGCCCCTGCTTGCGGTGACAGTTTTCGCTAGGATGGCGGGATGGTACAGAGCCAGTCCCAGTCCCAGTCCCAGGGACCGGGCTCGGGATTGTTCGAAGGATATCCACCGCTCGCCGGCACGTACGACGAGATGTTCGGCGATGGCGGCGTCGCCCGGGCGCCGTTTGCCCGGGTCGCGGCGCTGCTGGCCAAGGTCGCTCCCGATGAGCTGGCTCGCTCGCAAGCGCTGGCCGAGACCGCCCTGCTCCACCAGGGCGTGACGTTCTCGGTGTACGGCGACGCGCGCGGCACCGAGAAGATCTTTCCGTTCTGCCTGTTACCGCGCCTGATCGCGGCCGACGACTTCCGCCGGCTCGAGCGCGGGCTGCAGCAGCGGTTGCGCGCGCTCGGGATGTTCCTCGACGACATCTACGGCGATCAGAAGATCCTCGCGGCCGGCGTGGTGCCCGCCGAGATGATCCTCGGCGCCGCCGGCTACCGGCCCATGCTGCGCGGGGTCAAGCCGCCCGGCGGCGTTCGCATCCACATCTCCGGGGTCGATCTGATCCGCGACGCCGACGGTACGTGGCGCGTGCTCGAAGACAACCTGCGCACCCCGTCGGGCGTGTCGTACGTCGTCGAGAACCGCATGCTCAGCAAGCGGATGTTCCCCCGCGTGTTCGATACCGCGCGCGTCCACCGCGTCGACCATTACCCGACCCGGCTCGCCGAGACCCTGCGCTCGGTGGCGCCCACCGACGCGAGCAGCGGCGACTGCAACGCGGTCGTGTTGACCCCGGGGACCTACAACTCGGCGTACTTCGAGCACAGCTTCCTGGCCCGCACGATGGGGCTCGAGCTGGTCCAGGCCCCCGACCTGTTCGTCGATGGCGACAAGGTCTATTGCCGGACAACCCGCGGGCCGCGGCGCGTCGACGTGATCTACCGCCGCACCGACGAGGCGTTCCTCGATCCCGAGGTGTTTCGCCCCGACAGCATGCTCGGCGTCCCCGGGCTGATGCGGGCCTATGCCGCCGGCAACGTCGCGCTCGCCAACGCGCCCGGCAACGGCGTCGCCGACGACAAGGCGGTGTACCCGTTCGTCCCCGACATGATCGAGTTCTACCTGTCCGAGACGCCGATCCTCGAGCAGGTCCCGACCTACGTGTGCCTGTTCGACGACGATCGCAAGTACGTCCTCGAGCACCTCGACCAGATGGTGGTCAAGGCGGTCGACGAGGCCGGCGGCTACGGCATGCTGATGGGCCCGCAATCCACCGCCGAGGAGCGCGACGAGTTTCGCCGCCGGATCGAGGCCGAGCCGCGGCGCTACATCGCGCAGCACCGGATCGAGCTGTCGAGCTGTCCGACCTGGATCTCGGAGCGCGGCGCGGTCGAACCCCGCCGCGTCGACTTGCGCCCGTACATCCTGACCTCGCGCGAGGGCCCGTGGGTGCTGCCCGGCGGGCTGACGCGGGTCGCGCTCAAGCGCGGCAGTTACGTCGTGAACTCCTCGCAGGGCGGCGGTAGCAAGGACACCTGGGTCATGAAGGACGCCTGATGATCTCGCGAGTCGCCGATCATTGCTTCTGGTTCGGTCGCTACATCGAGCGCGCCGAGGCCACCGCGCGCATGCTCGCGGCCTCGGTCTCGCTGGCCCTCGACGCGGAGCTCCCCGCGGCGCAGGTCTGGCGGCCCGTCATCGTCGTGTCGGGCGAGGAGTCGCGATTCCGCAACCGGATCGCGGGCGACGACGACGACCATCCCGCCTGGGGCGACGCGGAGCTGGTCCAGCGCTTCATGGTGTGGGACGAGGACAGCGTGGTGTCGCTCACCCGCTCGATCCAGGGCATGCGGTGGAACGCGCGCTCGATCCGCGAGGTCGTCTCCCACGAGGCGTGGGAGGCGGTCAACGAGCTCCACCTGTGGATGCGCGACGACGCGTCGCACCTGACCTACGCGCAGCACCGCGAAGGGTTCTATCAGCACGTGCGCCGCGCGACCCAGCTGACGCTCGGCCTGTTGCGCTCCACGATGCTGCACGACGAGCCGCTCGACTTCATGTGGCTCGGCGTCTTGCTCGAACGCATCAACCAGACCGCGCGCATGCTCGACGTCCATCACTACGCGTTCACCCAGGCATCGGGCCGCCACGAGGTCGTCGAGACCGCGCTGTGGCTGTCGCTGCTGCGCGCGCTGTCGGGCAGCGAGGCGTATCTGAAGCGCGCCGCCGGCCGGATCAGCTCCGAGGGGGTCGCGCGATTCCTGATGTCGGAGCCCGCGTTCCCGCGCTCGATTGCCTATTGCGTACACTCCGCCTACAGCCGGTTGTGCGATATCCGCCCGCCCGACTCCCACGATCTGCCAGGCGGCGCCTCGCTCGAGCGCCTGCGCGTGCTCGATGCGTGGGTCGGTGCGCGCCGCACCGAGCCGGTGTCGGCGACCGGCGTCCACGAGCTACTGACCCACGTCGTCGACGAGGTTCACGACATCTGCGAGACGATCGGCCGCGAGCTCCTGGGCGCCACCCCCGCGCCGGCCAGTTGATCAGGACGGGCCGGGAAGTGACGCCGTGGCGTCGCTGCCCAGCGGCGCCGCATCCAGCGCGCCGCGCAGCCGGCGGGTGCCGCCCTGGTCCCACAGGCCCCACGCCCCCGTGATCAGGTGCAATACAACCTGCGACATGTAGAGCAGGAACACGTACGCCGCGCCCGGTCCGATCACGATCTCGGTCGGGTAGTAGAACGTCATACCGGCGTAGATCCCTGCTTGAAACACGCCCAGCAGCCCCGGAGGCCCTGGGATCAAGATCGCGCAACCGAGCATCCCCATCAGGCCGCACGCCTCCGGGAACGTCATCGGAGAGCCGTTGCCGTGAACGACGCCGCAGCCGATGCCCAGGACCCACAGACCGAGCGCGTTCAAGCCCCAGTACGCGGTGGTCTCGGCGAGGAAGCCGAGCACATCGCGAGGCCGGCCGAACACGTGCAAGCCATCGGCGAGGTGCTCGGCGAGGGTCGCCAGCTTCTCCGCGAGCTTGGGCGATAGCTTGCCGATGACCAGGTGCGTGGCTCGGTGAGCCCACGCGCGCGCGAAGTAAAACACGACGATCGTGGCGAGCCCGATCGTGAACACGCCGAGCATCACGAACCCGCTCATCCGCACCGACTCGACGGAGATCGGCAGCCCGACGACCCGCTTCGGCAGCGGCTGCACGGTCGGAACGAACACCAGGACCAGCGCGAGGACAACGCTCAGAAACATGCCGTCGATCACCCGCTCGGCCACGATCGAGCTGGTCGCGGCCGTCATCGTCAGCACCGGCGCGCCCGGCCGGCGCTCCTCGGGCCTGGTCCGCAGCATGTACGGGCGGGCGAGCTCGCCGAGCCGGAACGGCAGCAACAGGATCGCCGCGAACCCGGCGCACGACACGGCGAACAGCCGCCGCTTGGGCACCTCGAGGATCGGGCGCAACAGGAACCGCCAGCGCACGCTCCGGAACCACGTCATCCCGAGGACGATCACGAAGTACAGCCCGAGGACCCACCACCGCACCGCGCCGAAGTCACCGCTCTCGGGCACGAGCTTCAGCCCGCCTTTCTCTGCGGTGAAGATGATGCCGGCCGTGATCAGAACAGACGCAACGAGCTTCACCGCGTGGCGGCGCAAGAACCCGTGTTGGGCGGAGGCAGCGGGCCTGGTCATTTACGCGCGCTTCATATCACGGTGAGCATCGCCGAACAGACGCGACGATGGTTAAGGAAATTCGTGGCAGTTGACTTCTCCCAAGAAGTCGCAACCGTTGACTCGTTGTCACACCCAGAAGCGAAACCGCCGGCCCGCAGGCCGTGACCTGCGTCGCACGCCCTGGCAGATCCAGGCGCACGTCGTTCGCCACGCGCCGCGTCCGCGATCGCAGAGGCTTGGGCCGCTGATCCCGGCCTCCGACGTTTGCGGACCGCCGTCTCGAAGTCCTTGGAGGATACCGGCTCATCGGGTGTCGCTCAGCTGCCAACGTCGACACGCCCCCGCGTGCGTCTGCGGCCGCGCTCGGAGTGCGCGGCGGTCCGCGGCCCATCCTCCAAGCGCCACGAGACTCGCGCGCGGGCTTGCTCACGCACCATGCTGCGCGATCGGGGCCCGGAGCTCACCGCCGCAGCCCGCGCATCACGACGATCATCCATAAACCGCCATAGGGTGACGAAGGCCATTCGAGTGAGCTGCCGTCTGCGGCTCGAGTCGAGTGACACACGCCGCGCCGGTGTCCGCCCCCCGGCGGGGTCGCTAGGCCGTCGACCTGGCGGTGCGATGCGCACGCGCGTTCCACAGCAGGATCGCCGCCACCGTCGGGGCGAGGATCGCGATCACCACGACCATCACGTCCAGCACGCCGCGGTGGCGAGGCAGGTCGTAGACGATCACCTGCCCGAGCGTGACGGCCGCGTCGGCGGTGACCGCGGTCGCGAGTACATCGGCCAGCACCGCCCGCCAGCGGTAGCTCAAGGCAAGCAGGGACGCTGCCAGTACGAGATCGAACCCGACCCAGCCCCACTGCCACGCGGGCGACGGGAACCACTGCGCGGTCGTGGGCAGCGCGAGCAGGCCCGTCCACACCAGCAGCAACACCGCGAGCACCCGCATCACGATCGCCGGGCCACGCAGCAGCGTCTCGAGCCCGAACCGCAGGAGGCCCCCGCGCGCAAACGCCGTGAGCGTATCGAACATCGCGACGAACCCGTGGCCGCGCGGATACGAGAGAAAGATCGGATCCCACGCGCGCGGCTTCAGCTTGGCCTTGAACGCGCGCAGCCCGTCGAAGTCGTACAGCGAATTGCCCCAGCGCCGCGCGGCGCGCAGCCACGGGCTGATCTCCCCCGACAGTGGCACCAACCCGAGCGTCACGTACGGCGCGCGCTCGTCCGCGGCCGCGCGCATCCCCGCGTCGATCAGCAGCTCGACCGTGCCGTTGGGCGCGCTCGGATCGCGCAGGAAGTCCTCGAAGAACCAGCCCGGTCGCGCGTAGATCGGGATCGCGCACAAGAACCCGACCACCTTGCCGTCGCGCTCGGCGACGAAGTAGCGCCGCTCGTCGGGAAACGTGAACGGATCGACCTGGACCAGGAACCCCATCGGCGCGATCGTGCGCGACGCCAGCCAGCGCGCGATCAGGCGATCGAGCTCGACCCGCGCCGGTTGTCCCGGCGCCAGCTCGTCCGCGGCGACCGCCCGAACCCGCACCCCCTTGGCCCGCGCCCGGCGAACCTGCTCGCGCAAGCTGCGATGCTCGCGCACCACCGCATTCCAATCCTCCGGCGCCCAGATCGGCTGATCGCCCACCCGCAGCGACGACCATCCCGCGGCATCATGAAACCGCGATTCGGTCGCGAAGCAGCACGCGCGTCGATCGGCGGCCCTCGCCGCCGCGACAAACCGCGCGCTGACCTCGGCGAACCGCTCGGGCGCCGCCACCGGCGACCCCGCAGCCACCCACGCGCGCCCGGTATCGACGTACCCGACACACGCGTCGTCGCCGTCGAACCAGTAGCGGAACCCGGGCTCGAGGATCTGGAACGACGTCGCGTTCCAGCCATGCCGCTTGAGCAGCGCCAGCACGCGCAGCCGCTCGCCTTCACCCCCGGGCAGTGCCGTCATCGCGGGGAGTCTTGTACCGCCGGGCGCCGCGGCCGCAACCAGGTCGGCAGCAGATATTCGAACGGCAGGATCCGCTCTCGGCGCTGCTCGTCCTCGATGTGACGCACGCGCGCCTTGAGCAGATCGTGGAGCGCGACCTTGCCGACCACGTGGCGGGCGTTCGCCGGGTTCACCGCCAGGAGCCGCGTCACGCCGTGCTCGGCCATCTGCTCGACCGCCGAGCGCAGCGTTTCGCTGGTGAAGATCGTGGCCGGCTGCAGCGTGGCGATGCGCCGCAGCGGCTGCGAGAGCTTCGCAGGATCGTTGGCCCAGCTGGTCAGCTCGGCGAACGTCGTCGCTGCCACCAGGTTGGCCTCGCGATCGAGGATCGGATAGAGGTGCTGGCTGCGGTCGTGGCGATCGGGCTCCAGCCGCGCGAGCTCGAGCCCGACGCCGGCGGAGTCATCGGCCGACAACGCGACGATGTCGGACCGCATGACGTCGGACACGAACAGGACCTCGAGCTCGTCGATCGCGTATTCGCGGCTGACGTGAAAGCCGCGGCGCGCGACCTTCTCGGTGAGGATCGAGCGGCGCAGCGTCAGCACGGTGAGGCCGTGGGCCACGGTCACCGCGACGACGAGCGGCAGCAGCATGTTCATGTCGTGGGTGAGCTCGACCGCAAATACCACGCCGGTCAGCGGGGAGCGCATCGTGCCGCCGAGGATCGCCCCCATGCTGACCAGCGGCCAGAACCCGATCCCCGCATCAGGGAACACCAGGCTCTCGAGGCCGCCGAGCGCGCCGCCCATCATCAGCAGCGGCGCGAGCACGCCGCCCGAGGTGCCCGAGCCCAGTGACACCGACCAGATCACGCCCTTGACCACCACGAGCACGAGGATCGCGCGCGCCGTGTAGCTCTCGTGCAGCACGCCGCCGATGACGTCATAGCCAACGCCGAGCGCCTGCGGGCAAATGATGCCGCCGATGCCGATCACCAGGCCGCCGATCGCCGGCCACCACATCCAGTGAATCGGCACCCGCTTGAACAGATCTTCGAAGGTGTAGACCGCATGTGTCAGGACGCCCGAGAAGCCGCCCGCGGCGAGCCCGGCAAGCACGCAGCACGCCAGCGCGTAGACCCCAGGGAACGCCGGGTGCGGGGCGAGCGGAAACAGCGGCCCTGCCCCGATGACGAACGTCCGTGCCGCAGCGGCCGTGGCGCTCGCCAGGGCCACCGGCACGAAGCTCCGTGGCTTCCATTCGAACAGCAACAACTCGACCGCGAGCAGGATCGCGGCCACCGGCGCGGCGAACGTGGCGGACATGCCGGCGGCGGCACCCGCGACCAGCAGCGTCTTGCGCTCCGCCGAGGTCAGCTTGAACAGCTGAGCGACCAGCGAGCCGAACGCCCCGCCGGTCATGATGATCGGGCCCTCGGCGCCGAACGGGCCCCCCGAGCCGATCGAGATCGCCGACGAGATCGGCTTCAGCAGCGCGATCCGAGGCTCGATCCGGCTGCCGCGCGTGAGGATCGCCTCGATCGCCTCGGGGATGCCGTGGCCGCGGATCCGCTCCGAGCCGTAGCGCGCCATCAGCCCGATGACCAGCGCACCCGCGATCGGCACCGCGATGCTCGCCAGGCCGAGCGTGTGATCCGCCGGCGACACCGGCGTGAAGGCCAGGCGCTGAAAATAGAACAGATTGGTGAACAGCGCGATCAGCTGGAGCAACGCGGACGCGACGTAGGTCGCGACGACCCCGAGCCCGATCGCGATCACGGCGATGAACACCATGCGGCGCGTCGCCGTGAAGTCGGCGAGCTCGGCGGGCTCGCTGGGCTCGCTGGTGGGAGTTGCGTGTGGATCGATCGAGGTCATCGGGTGGTTCCTGTTCGCCGGGGGGCTTGCTTGCGACGGGGCGCGGCACGGCGGCGCTTGCCGCTCGCCGGTTCGAAGAACATCGGTGCCGGCTCGCTCGTCGAGCCGACCGCGCGCGCCACCCGCTCGAGCACGCTCGCGGTGACGCGCAGCTGGGCCGCGGGCACGGTGCGCAGCGCCGCCATGAGCCGGGTCTGCGCCAGCGCCGGCGCACGGCGCAGCAACCCGGTGCCGGCACGCGTCAGCGTGAGCTCGGTCCGTCGTGCATCGCTGGCCGAGACCCGCCGGGTCACGTAGCCGCCCTCGACCACGCGGCTCACCACGACCGACACCGAGCTCTGGTCGGTAAGCGTCAGGTCCGCGAGCTCACGCAGCGACGCGCCGGGCTGCGCGGCGAGCTGCTGCAGCACGAACAGCTGCGCGCCCGTGATCCCGAGCGTGTCCTGGACCACCGACGACGATAGCCGGATCGCCTGGGTGATCCGCCGCAGCGAATCGGCGACCGCATTGAGCGCGGCATCGCGCTTCTGCACTTCCATGGGCTCCCATGTATCACGAGATCGCCATCGTGGCTCGAATCTGCCAGCGAGGTCTGCGACTCCGCGAGCCACGGGCACCTGCGGCATCGCCTTGCGATCCGGCGCGAGCGACCCACGCGCCGTCATCCGCGGCGACGGGAGCCGACTCCCGCCCTGTAGGCGGCGACCCACACGAATGTCGTACGAACTCGTACCGCGGGGACTCCCGTATCACCACATCTGTCCAGCCTCGACGGATCCGTTGATCACGAGCGGCCGCGATATTTCTTGTAGTCGATGCGCAGGTGGCGTCGCCTGTTGGGCATGGCTGAGCCGAGCGCCCCCGACACGGACCCGACGCAGCCGATCGTCGCGTTGAACGCACCGCAGCCCATCGATGATCTCGGTGAGGCAGGGACCACGGCGAGGGCTGCGACGAACGCCGAGCGCTATGCGCTTACCCGACCATCGAACGGTCCGCGCGGGTTGCCTCCGAGACTCCGACGATGGATCGCCTGGCTTGCGACCATCGCAGTGCTCGGTGCGCTGCTCGTGGATCGAACCAGACAACTCGATTGCGAGGCTGCGATGCCCTCAAACATCGGGAATGCCCTCAACCTCTGCCAGCGCGAGTATCACGAGAACAAGGATCCAAAGATCGGCGTATGGATCGCGGAGTCGCTACGACAGACTGGCAACGAAACCGAGGCCGAGACCCTCGCAAACGAGCTACTCACAACCCCTGCTCGCGCGGACGCACTCCGAATTCTCGGCGGCATCCTCGCAGAGAACGGCCATTTCGACGCAGCGGTGTCGAATATCGCCAATGCACTACTGATACATCGCGCCGAGAACAAACAGACAGATGTCGCCCAAGACAACCAGATGCTCGCTCAAATCTACAGCAAACACAATCAGTACTCAGAAGCGCTGCGCGCACTCGACGAGTGTTTCATCTTGACTCATCAACACAATACTCCCCGCGACAAAGAGATCGAATACATCTGTCACTTGTCTGCGCAGGAAGTGCTAACTCGTGTAGGATACATCGACCTGGCGCTGCGGGAACTCGATCTGGCCACGCCCTTGGCCACGTCATCAGATCTAGTATGGCTCGAGGTTCAGCGGGCCGGGTACTTTCAAGAACTGGGTCGCTCTCCGGAGCTAACATCAGGCCATGAACAAGCGATCGTCGCGTTCAGGCGCGCGCTCGAGCTCAATGCGGATGCCTCGATCCCAGGACTCGCGGTTGGCATCGAGCTCGGCCTCGCGTACTCCCTCGCCGAGGTCAAGCGCACAGACGATGCTGATCGCCACCTCGCTGTTGCGCAACTCCTCGACACCAAGCATGCGCACGCGACCCATATCGCCGAGCTCTCCGCACGGATCGCGTATCGGCGCGGCAGTTTGCCACTCGCATACGCGCTCAACGAGCAAATATACCCGACGATTTCGAATGACGAAGACAACGACGACGAGCGACTCGACATCGCCACGACGCAGACGCGCATCGCACTCGCGCAAGGCGATCTCCTGAACGCCACGCGCTGGGCGGACTGCGGCGTCGCGGAGGTAGAACGCGTTCGCGCCGCACAATCCGCGCTCGAGTTGCGACCCTGGATCCTGTCCATTCGGCGCGAGCCATACGAACTGCTGTTCGTCGCGTTGGCACGCGCGGGCCGCATCGAAGACGCGATCATGGCCCTCGATCGGTGGCAAGGTCGCTCGATGCTCGACGCGATGGCACGACCCAAACCCGGTGTCGCGTGCGACCTCCGTGAGGTCGCGCGCCGCACCGAAAAGCTGGGAGCCTGGCTGCCCGCGATCTCTCGCGCGCCGTTTGCTCAGCTCTCGCATCGCGCCGCAGTTCTCTCGACGCTTCGCACTACCGATCTGCTTGCCCTCGTCGTTGCGGATGGCAACGTTTGGCGCCTCACGGCAAATCGCGGTCAGCTTCGCATCGACGACCTTGGGCCACGCTCCTGGTGGCGCGGTCGAATCGACAAGTTCATGGCCGATCCGGCCAACCGCGGACTCGCCACGGAGCTTGGAGAGCTCCTCCTGCCAGATGGAATGCTGCGGCCCACGCGCGACGCACTCCATGTACTGCTCGACGGCCAACTTGCTGGATGGCCGATCGCCGCGCTGCGTGACCGGGGGCGAGCACTGATCGCTGAACGGCCGATCGTGCGCGTCTCGCACCTCTCTGGAATCTCGTGTGTCACCCCGATTAGATCCGGACACAAGACCGTGGTCGCAGACGCCTTCGGAGATCTATCCGAGGCACGCCGAGAGGCCCAAGAAGTAGCCGAGTCACTCCATGCAAAAATCGCCATTGGCGAGACGGCGACTGCGAAGGTGCTATTCGGAGCCATGACAGACTCGGTGCTACACGTCTCCGTGCACGGAGATGCAGCGGATCCTGGCGGCGGTGTACTCAAGTTTGCCGATCGCGAGGTGTCCGCGCCAGAGATCTCCGCACTCCAGACCGCACCATCGCTGGTGGTGCTGTTTGCTTGTGACTCCGCACACTCGAAAGACATCGAGCTCGCAGGATCGCTAGCCACCGCCTTCCTTGTAGCGGGCGCTGATCAAGTCGTAGCAACAACGCGACCTGTCGACGATAGGATGACCCGCGAGGTCGCGGAAGGCTTCTATCGAAATGGAGGAGTCGCCGATCCGGTTCGTGCGCTCGCGGCCGTTCAGGCCGAGCTGGACGAGAGCCCGGATGAGCATGGCAATACTGACTGGCCGTACTTCGCCGTCTTCGGGCATGACATCTGTTCGCCAGGCCCGTGACCAGCGGGGTCCGCGCGCAACCACGGAGCGCCCGAGCCATCCTCGCGTTCCAATGACCGTCGCAACACGATGCTATTCCAGTGTCGTTAGCGTGTTGAATACCAGTCCAAGGAGAACCATGCGTACCGCGATCTTCGTCTATGAAGCCACGACCTTGACCATCACGACAACCGAAGCAGGCCTCGAGCTGATTCCTTTCGAAACCAGTGAGGCGCCAGGCCTGACACGTACGCGGACGGTGTTAACTGCGTCGAGCTCGATCACGGTCCAGCCTGGGATTTACAAGATCGAATCAACGGATCGCGTCACGATTCTCTCGCAAGGAGATTGGCAGATCGCACTAATGACCTCCGTGAGCAAGACGCCCTTCCCGACTCCGAGACCCAAGCTACCATTGAGTCTTGCAAGCGTCCCCGAAACAATGATTCAATCGTTCTTTGCAACTCCGGATGTGAGAGCATTCAATAGCCCATAGCATCTGACCGTCCTGGATTCTGCAGCTACCGGGATTCGATAGAGCGAGCAGCCCTACATCTGTGAAGACCAAAGTATTTGTCCGAAAGGCATCACCGTGAAACGCGCGCTCGTGGTCGGCTCTCAGATCGAAGGGCTCAAAGGCGTTCATAACGACACCCGAGGCATGCAGGCCATGCTGGAGGCGCGGGGCTTCGACGTCGAGCTCCGGCTCGGCGATCGGGCGAGTCGCGCGGGCATCCTCGCCGGCTACGACAAGCTGATCACCGAGTCGACGCAGGGCGACGCCGCGGTGATCTACTATTCAGGGCACGGGTTCTACGGCACGGTCACCGGGGCACAAGCCCAAGCGTGGCAGTGCCTGGTGCCCACGGACATCCGGGACGGCTCCGCCACCGACTGGCGCGGGATCACGGCGTGGGAGCTCTCGATCAAGCAGGCGCAGCTCACGGCGAAGACCCGGAACGTCACCGTGATTCTCGACGCCTGTCACTCGTCGCAGATGAGCCGTGACGCGGCCGTTCACGACGCGATCCCGCGCGCGCTGCCACATCCGGTCGAGGCGGGCTTCACGGCGCACCTCGACCACCTCCGCCTGGCGTACGCAGATGCGGCGCCAGGTCCGGTCGAGGCCGACGCCGGCCGCCAGCGCACCTCCGACGACGACGGGTCCCCGAGCCCGATCAGCGCGGTCCGCTCGCTCGGCAACCCACATTCGGTGCGCCTGGTCGCCTGTGGTCAGCTCGAAACGGCGTTCGAGTATCGCGACGCCGATGGCGAGTACCGCGGCGCGTTCACGCAGGCGTTGCTCGACGTGCTGGAGCAGGTCGGCCACGCCGAGCTCAGCTGGGCGCACCTCCGCGATGCGGTCCGCATGCGCGTGGTCCGCAGATTCGCGATGCAGCGGCCCGATGTCGAGGGGCCGATTCGCCGCCGGCTGTTCTCGCTCATCGAGGACGACCAGCGCGGCATCGTCACGGTCGCGATGGCCGGCGACCGGGTTCAGCTTCCGGTCGGTCGGTTGACCGGCGTCGGGCCCGGCGACACGTACGGCGTGATGCAGGTCGGCGCGACGCGTTACGAGCGCCGCACCGGGCTCGCGGAGCTCGAGGTGGTCGAGACGCAAGCGCTCACCGCGAGCGCGCGACGCACGACTGGCGACCTGCCGATCCCGGCGGAGGCGGTGGCGATTCCGCTGACCCGGGCCGCGCGCAAGCGGCCAGTCGCGATCGACGTTCCCGCCATCGCGCGCGGCGCGATCGCGGAGGCGCTCGCCGGCTCGCCAACGCTGCAGCTCGCCGAGCCGGGGGAACCGGCCGCGCTGGCGACGCTGCGGCTGGTCGACGATGCGCTCACGATCGATGACGCGTGGGGGCCGCTGTTTCCGCCGGCGCGCTATCCCGAGGAGCTGCCCGCCACGATCAAGAACATCGCCAACCTCGGCGTCGCACAGGGCGTGCGCGAGCTCGAGGGTGAATACGGCGTCTACCGCCACGAGCTCCGGATCGAGATCGGGACGGTCGAGCACGCCCGGCCGCAGAGGCTGCCCGACCGCGGCGCCCCGCTGGGGCTTCGCGATCGCTTGTACGTGAAGGTCACCAGCCGATCGCGCCGGCGCCTGTTCGTCCATATCTTCAACATCGGCGTGCGCGGCAAGGTCACGCTCTTGACGCGCTACGCGCCGACCGGGGTCGTGCTCGACGCGGGCGGCCCCGCGCTGGTGCTGGGCGAGAGCCCCGACGGCGTGCTCGGCGGACTCCGCCTGATCTGGCCGCACGGGCTGCCCAAGAGTAGCTTTCCGCGGATCGATGAGGTCGTCGTGATCGCCACGACGGCGGCGGTCAGCCTGCACGACTTCGAGACCCACGAGACGGTTCCGGTCCGCCGCAACAACGCGACCGTGCTCCAGGCCACGCTGGCGCAGCTCCACGATGGCGTGCGCAAGGAGCTCGATCTCGAACCGCAGGTCGACGGCTTCCTGATGAAGCGACTGTCGTATCTGCTGCACCCGCGCGACGCGGCGATCGGCGGCCTCACGTTCGAGGTCGACGACAATCCGTCGGGCCAGGCCGCCGCGCGCGATCCGGAGGCGTGGCTCGCGCCGGGGCTCGACGCGGTGGCGCGGTCCGCGGGGCCCAGCGACCCGACCGCGCGCGATGCGCCCGCGGCGATCGCGATCCGGCTCACCGATCTGATCGTGGAGCACAACAGGGCGATGTTCTCGGCCGACATCCGGATCGACGCGCTGATCTGTACGCGCTCGGGGACGCCGCAGGGCGGCCACGCGACCTGGACCCAGCGGTTTGCCAACATCAAGGATGGCCAGCGGGTGCCGCTCGACAACGGCCTGGTGTTCCTGGGCCCGGTCCGCGATTTCGTCGATATCACGCTGTTTGTCTCGCGCGACACCGCGGGCAGCCTCGAGCTCGCGAAGCTGTTTGCCACGCGTGCGACGAGCCCGGACTTCCAGGATGCAGCCGGGGCCTTGCTGGTTGCGGCTGGCGTGGTGGCCGCGCCGTGGGTCACCGCGGTCGGCGCCAGCGCGGTGCTCGCCCGGATGGCGTACGAGCTGGTGCTCGGGGTCGCGGGGACGTCGATCGGATTGTACCGGACGTCGTTCCTGCGGCGCGAGCGTTTCGGGGTGGGCCGCCACCCCACGCAGCAGCTGTATCGCGCACAGGACTTCTCGTTCGCGCTGGCGATCGAGCCCGTCGAGCTGCAGCCGGCGCGCCGCGGCGCTGATCAGCCGCAGCGCTGATCGGCCGCGGCGCCGATCAGCCGATCAGCCGCGGTCAGTGGTAGGTCACCGAGGCGTCGATCGTTGATCTCAGCGTCGTGCCCTTCCACTCATAGAACACGTCGGACGCGGTGTCGGCGGTACCACCGCCGCACGGGCTGCCATGGCCGTACACCCGGACGAGGTTCCTGCCTGCAACCGTGCCGGCGGAGATCTCCGACAAGTTGCAACACTCGCTCTCGTCGGTGAGCGCATCGTGATCGCCCGACGACGTTAGATCCTGGCGCTCGCGCGTGGGCTTGGCGCCCTTCCAGAACAGCGCCAGCTTCGGGCACGTCACGTCGTCATCGGCGGCTTCCTTCGCGCGCGTCCCGGGCACCAACGCCAGGCACGCCGTCTTCGCACCTTCCGGCATCAGGGCTTCGGGTACCGGCGCGGTCGCTATCGCATCACCGACCATCAGCCCGCAGCCACCGCGCTTGAGCGCCGCATACTGTGCATCGAGCGCCTTACCGCAACGAATGAAATTGTACTCGATTGCTTTGATCAGCTTCTCGTTGCCCGTTTCCTGCACACCCGATCTCGGATGCGACATCGGCCCCATCAGCCGCTGGCACTCGAGGAACTGACCGGTCTTCTCATACGCGGCAGCGAGGTCGCTCGCGACCCAGCCGCTCTCGACCCGATCAGCGATGCCGCTGCAGGCGGCCAGAAACGACTCGAGTAGGCTTACCGCCTTCTTGTAGTCCTTCGCCTGAACCGCCTTTTCGGCCGCCGCGCGCGTCTTCCGTGTCTCCGCCTTCGAGCACTCGTGCTTGGGGGCTTCGGCGTGGGCTGCGCCCCCGAGCAGGACCATCAGACCGGACATCATCCACATCGCTCGCATGCGCGCGAGTATGTCGCAGCGCATCCGCGAAGTCGAACCCGAGACTGACTTTGCTGGCGATGGTGTGCAACTGAGCTGAACGCCAGCGATACCTCTTGCGTTGGATCGAGTCCCAAGAACGCAGCTCTGGAACGAATCGGAGACGGGCACAACTGTATGGCGACGCGGCTCGTGCATCGAATCAGCAGCCGGTGCCAAGCGGCGCGATATCAGGTTTTCGGGCGCCAAGCACACGGACACGAATGTTTGGATCGTCGACATCGTCTCATGGACCAGGGTTATGATCGAGCTTCAACAATTCCGCGACTTATGCCGTTATCGGGCGCGCGGTGGCACCAGCAGGACGAGTTCATAGTATCCGCCATATATCACCATCCACGACCCGCTGATCTCCTCGTCCGCGCCGCGGTGGCCGCTGCAGCCGAACTGTTTGATCTCGTCGACGCCTTGCTTCATGCGCGCATAGCTATGCTGCCATTTTTCGGCGTTGGTCTGCGCGGGCGGCGGCAACAGATCCGGCAGCAGAGTGACGAGCTTCCGGTTTAGCGAGCATAGCTGCTTGCGCCCTACGTACCGGGTCTTCATTGTGGTCTGGAATTTCTTCATCGCAGGCGAAAGGTCGCGCGGCTTCGATGCATCGAGGACCGTGCGCACGAGGCCGTCGACGAGCGCCACGATGTGGTCGGCGGTGATGATGTCATTGAGCACTTTGATCCGGTGATCGGGAGCCTCGCACGCGGACACGAGATCGCGGATCGCGCTGCGTAGCTCGCCAGCCGGCTGCAGCCACGTTTCATCGTCGACCGCGGCTGTCGCGGGCGCATGTCGGGTCGGGAGCGCAGCCACCGCGGCCTCCAGCCTGGCCGCATCCGCACACGCCTGGCGCGTGCGATCCGCATCCGCGGCGAACTTAGCGATCGGCTGGTAGACCGCATCGAGTCGGGCCAGCGCTGCATGATCTTTCTTTGCATCAGCTGCAGCGTTTGAGACCGCGACGAACGAACTCGTACACGCGATCGCGAACAACAAGAAAGCCTGATTCACGGGATCACCAATCGGCTGTCGAACATCTCATGCGCCCACACGTCGCCCAAGACGACAGACGCCGAAACTCCAACGGCAACATGACTACCTGAGCTTGGCCGTTCCATGGAACCGAGGAGACGTCAAGAACGCCTTCAGCGCTGAGGGGGAGATTACCGGTGTGTCGACAAAGTCCTGGTAACGCTCCTTGGTCGGAAGCAAGAAGCACAAGTGGATGAGGCCATTGCCGGCGCGTTTGACGAGTGCATCCTCGGGCTTGAAGTGTTCAGGAATGTCGGAATCCGAGGGCGACTCTGGCGAGCTGAGCTGAATCTGGACCTCAGGCTCGTTACTCTTGGTAGCCACCCAGCCGACGCCCCAGCCATCTGCCCCACACCCATTGGCAGCTCCGCCAGCATTTCCAGACCGCGTCCGCTTGGCGGTGCCGACCTGCTTGCTAAGCCAGGTCAAAAGCTCTTTGCGGTCTCTACCCTTGTTCACAAACACAATCACGTCGACCATGACGATTTTCCCAACTGCGCTGGGATATGTGCGCACGTCAACACCCCCGAACGGGGGCTGCAGCTCGAAAGTGACCTCTCTGCGGTCCGATCTGTTTTCTTTTCGCAGCGTGACCCCTGCTGCCTCCAGACCGCTAACGCAATCATCGAATGCGGTTCCGGGAAGGCATTTCAGCAATGCATCTTCCCAGTTAGGCTGTACTTGCGCGACAGGCTGCGCTTGTGCGGCAGGCTGTGCTTGCGCGACAGGCTGTGCTTGCGCGACAGGCTGTGCTTGCGCGACAGGCTGTGCTTGAACGACAGGCTGCGCTTGCACGACAGGCTGCGACTCGCACGACAACAGCAGCAGCGTTGTGAGCGCTGCGATCTTAGCGCCAATTCTAGGTTGTCTTACCTTCGTCATGCTTCTTGTCTTTTCCGGAATGGATCCATTCCTCGTTTATTGGAGCTGCAAACGCTCCGAACGGCGCCGGCCTGCCCCAGCCCCAGAAGGGGGCGGACGTGACCACACCCTTCTTGTCAACCTCGACGGTTTTCACATTGCTGACCACAGCGTCGCCGCTGTTTCCTTCGATCGTACGCAGGACGATCTGATTGGGTTGCTTATTCACACCAACGATAATGCCAGTGTGCTTGTGACTGTAGAAAATGTCGCCGGGGCGGATGTCAATGCCCTCAGCGGAGTGGAGCTCCTTCTTCTGGAGTTTCTTCTGGGTGTCCCCAGCATTACCCTCCGAGTAGCCACCCTGATACGAGTATTTAGCCTTGTGCGCATCGCCGCCGCCATCGTCGAGTTGGGTATAGCCGAAGGAGAAGAGTGTTCCACCGTACTTGGCGAGCGCGCTACCGATAGCAGGAACATACTTCAGGGTCCCCACGTCGATTCCGCAGCGTGCTAGGCAGAACGTCACGAAGGCCCCACACCACATAGGGTCCTTGCCTTGCGAAAAGGTGCCCATTCCTGCGGAGGTCTTGTACGCCTGAATAGGTCCCACGGGAGAGTCGAGGTGTATGAGTTGCCCTTTCCCCTTGGCTTTGGCGGCGTGTCCTACAACCTGGCCGTGCTTCGTAGCGTCTCCATCGTCGTTCAGGCCGCGACCATGCTTCCAATCGCCTTTGGTTGTCTGCTCGACAGCAGCATCTTCGCCATGCTGCCAATGAGCAGCGCTATGGTCTGCCATGATCTCGGCCATACTGCGCTTGTCGCCACGATGAAGCTCGTACAGCGCCGCCATGACCATCCCGTCCGGGGTTGCCGGGAAGACCGGCACGATGTGTTCTTGGTTGTTGAGCACTTCGATGGCTTCATCGCCCGCGCCGAGTTCCTTTTCCTTACCACCGTCGTGGAATGCCTTCCCGTCCGTTGGCGTCGCAGCGTGGCTGGAAGCGGCGAGCTTCTTCACAGTTTCGATCTGCTGCTTCGCCTGCTCGCCCGCAGACCCGTCCGCCGCCAGTTTGTCGATGTGTGCTGACCCGTGCGCGGCCGGCGCAGGCGCCGCGTGTATCTCGTGCTTCGCTGCGGGAGTCGGCGCCGCTATCGGCGCCACTGGCCTGTGCATCGCTCCGGAGCCAGCGAAGTCGGTATCCCGTCCCTCCGTGATCAGGTGCTCCGTGGTCTTGTCCCGGACGTTCATGTGGCCCTTGAAGCCACGTTCCTTCGGCATGTTGAACACCGACACCGTGCGCAGCGCCTTGAGACCGTGCACGTGCAGTCGGTGATCAAGGTACATGCCCTCGACGGATCGTGGGTCCTGATTGCCGTTTTCCGTCGATACCGTCACCTCCTTGAGATGGAGAGCTTTGGCCGCGCTCTCGATTGCCTTGGGATTTAGGTTTGACTTCAGAACCTGACCCTCGGACTGCGTGTTGATGTTGCCATGGACGATCACTCGCAACGTCTTGTCGGTCTCGCCGGTGAGCAACCATTTGATGACTGCCGCGTGCGATGCATCGAACGCTCCCCCGGAGTAGCCACCGTCCTGCATCGTCATGTCGTGGATCGAATCGCGGAGTTGATCGGCTGCCTCGCCGAGGGCGGTGCCGCCCGCGCTGTGGCCGGCAATGGAGACCGAGCCCAGCGTCACTGGCGGATCCGGTTTCGGCTGGAGCTCGGCGGACAGCCGTTCGAGCGACTGCGCGATGATCTGCTTATATCCCGTGTGGCCCTGCCCGGCGAGCTTCGCCCACATCGGCCACTCGCCATCTTTGCCTCCCAGTTGAGCAGCCGGCGCGAGCGTGACCAGGTTGCGGTTGGTCTGCGCCATCGCCTGAGCCAGATGCATGTCCTCCTCGGGATGCGGGTCGCCCGAGTGATGGGCGAACTTACCGTGAAGAAACAGGAAGACCTCGACGGCGCCCTTGACACCACCCGGCGGCACGAAAACATGGACCGACGGTAGGTCCGGTAGCTCATAGACCTTATGGACCGCAGATCCGTTCGCCAGCACCGGGGCGGCGGTGGCCGCGCGCATCGCATTCGTCGAACCCAGCGTGTTCGACACGGCCGCCGGGCCGTGGACCGGGGTCGCGACCGACGACTTCGCAGTACGTGCCGGTGTAGACGTTGCCACGTGGGCGGGCGTGGGCGCCGTCTTGGGGGCTGCCTGCTGGCTGAACCCGCGCGCGAGGATGATCTTCGCGAGATCGGAGGCCAGCACCGGCAGGAGCCCGATACAGGCGAACGAAATCAGACCACCGTTGATCTCTTGGTCGTATGCGATGAGCTTGTGGGTCACCTCGCCCGGATCGATCTGGCCACGCACCAACTGCTTCATCAAGCTCGCGTACCGCGCGCGTAGCTTCTCTAGCACCGAGTCGTGCTTGGCATCCGCGGGCTTGGCCGCGGCGTTCGCATGCGACGTCGCCGGACCCGTTTTGTGGGGTACCGGCGTCTGCGCAGCGTTCGGCGCACTGCCATCCTTGCCATGCGCCTTGTTCCAGAACCGCAGGGTCTTGTCGACCCGTCCTTCGTTGTGAGGATCCTCCTGCTTTCCCCAACTCGCCAGGGTCTCCGAGCTCTTGGCAGCCACGAGATCGCCGAACGCGATCCCCCAGTTTGCCGGCCACTTCGTCTTGTCGGTGCCGTACGCATCGTAAAACGCGTCGATCGCCTTCAAGAACGCAGCGTTGGCGTACTTCGGATTGTTGTCGCGCATGGAGAAAAACAGCACCGCCGCCTTCGGGCTCGCAGTCATCCAGCTCTCTGCTTGGCCGTACAGGCTGCGATACTTGGCGTGGAAGGTGTTCTTGCAGGCCGCGAGCGACTGCTCGACGATCTTCTCGCCGAACCGGACGCCGGCGGCCTCGTGGTATCCCGCCTTGGCGCACTCGAATTGCGCCTTCTGGACGCGCGGATCGGCGCCCGCGGTATGGAACAGCTCGGCCCATTTACGCGCGGAGGCCTTGTCCTCGCGGACTAGCTGGTCGATCGCCGCTCTGCCTTTATCCCCGGCAGCTAGCGGGAATGACTTGCCGTTATACGAAAGCTCGTACTGTCCGCCGACCGGCTTGACGTCGATGCCTTTGGCGACGAAATCGTCCTGGAACGCAGCGCGCCCCTCGGGGCCGGATTTGTCCTTGAGAAAGCCAAGGAACTTCTGAAGGCTGCCGGCGTGCAGCGTCCATTGCAGAATGCCAAATGACAGGATGCCGTTGTCGTAGGTCTGGACCGAGTCGTAGCGGCCCTCAACGTTTGAGATGGCGTAGATCGCGGCGCTGGCGTCACCACCAGAATGCTTGACCCCATGCGTGCCACCGAGGTTCCAGCCATGGGTCGTGACGTGCGTGTGCGAGTCGGTATAGGCAGCCCAGCTATCCGATTCCTTGCCATGGATGTCCTCGGCGCCGGCGAAACTGTCGGACTCGATCGCAGGTGCGACGGTCTTTGGCGTGGGCGCAACCGTCGGCGTGGAGGTCGGAACGTGGTTTTCTGCCGTCGCGACCGCCACCTTCGCAGCCGCTGGCTTTGCCGCGTGCTCTGCAGACTCGGCCACGGGTGCGTGCTTGGCTGTGGCTTGCGCGGCTACGGTTGGAACGGCTGTGGCTTGCGCGGCTGCTGTCGGAGCTGCCGTGGCTGCTACCGCCGGAGCTGCCGTGGCTGCGGCCGCCGGAGCTGCCGTGGCTGCGGCCGCCGGCGCCGCCGCGTGGCCAGGTCCAGTTGCCGCCTCGTCGGCCACAGCGGCGAGAGCCTGTGCGGCGCCCGAGAGCGCCGCTTCCGGGGACGCGGGAAGCCCCTCGTGCGCGGGTGCCTTGGCCTCGGCCGGTGTACCCTCTTGAACCGTGCCAAATTCCGGGCCTTCGGACTCGTCGACCCGAAGCGCCTGTTCAGCTTCCGGAGCGGCCGCCGTGCTCGGCTTGGCCTCGGGTTCGGCCTGCGCGACCGACGCAGCGGCGGGATCAACGTGCGACGAATCCTGCTGCGTCCCGTGCATCAGTGGCTCGACGTCGGAGGCTCCGCTGCCCGTGGTTGTGCCGCGCTCGACGCCCCCAGCGGTGTCCTGCATCGCGACATCTTTTGGGGGATAGAGCCGGTCGATCTCCGCGAGCGACTGCGCCCGAGCACTGCGCTGCGAACCTGGCACGCCGTACACCAACATATGCTCTTTGTCGAAGGCTTCGCCGCCCATGGGCTTGGCGCGCTCGACACCTGGGGCGGCGTCAACGTCCTGCGTCGCATCCTCTTTGCCGGGGTAGAGCTGGTCGATCTCCGCGAGCGACTGCGCGCGAGCATCGGTCTTCGATCCGCCACCGTAGTAATCGGCTTCGGCCGGCTCCCACGAAGCGTCGGCCTGGCCCCACTCCGCGTCTTCGTCTTCCTGATACCCGGTTCTCGCCATGGTGTCCCTGTTCTACCGACTCGACTAGAGTCCTGATGACATGGCCATCATGTGGCCCATCGAGAGGTATTCGCCGCGCGCTGCCTGTACGACGGTCGCCTGGTCGATCAGCTTGCGTCCTCCGCCGGCTGCCAGGAACGCCGCGGCGAGCGCCGCGTTCCTGATGTTCGCCCCCGTCATCTTCGGGTACGTCCGCGCCAGCATCTTGACGTCGATGTCGCGGGCCAGGGGGGCGCCGTCCGCACGCAGCAGCAGCTTCCACAGCCGCGCGCGCTCATCGTCGTCCGGATGCTGGAACACGACATGAGCGGACAGCCGCCGCTTGAGCGCCTTGTCGATGCTCGCGTCGAGGTTGGTTGTCAGGATGACAATGCCGTTGAAGCGCTCGATGCGCTGCAGGAGGAAGTTGACCTCGAGGTTGGCATAGCGATCCGTTGCGCCGCGCATCTCTGTCGAGCGCTGGCCGAACAGTGCGTCGGCCTCGTCGAACAGGAGCAGCACGTGGCCCTCCTCGGCGGCATCGAACACCTTCGCCAGCTGCTTCTCGGACTCACCGATCCATTTGGAGACGACCTTGCTCAGATCGACCTGATACAGCTCCAGATCGAGCTCGTTGGCAATGAGGCCGGCGACCATCGTCTTGCCGGTCCCGGGTGTGCCGGAGAACAGCGCCGCGACGCCGACGCCGCGCGGCATCTTTGCACGATACCCCCACTGTTCGTAGACCAGGTGGGCATCGCGGACGCGACCGACCAGGCCGACGACGCGTGCCATGACGTCCTCGGCGAGGACCAGCTCGTCCCAGGTCTGCTTGATGACGACGCGCTCGGCGAGCCCGCTCAATTTTTCGGCGACGTTCTGGCGGATGCCGGCCTGAAGCTCGGCCGGTTCGAGCGGGGTGCCCGGCGCCTTGCTGGCGAGCACCAGCGCGCTGGAGATCGCGCGGCGAATCGCGCCGGCACCGAGCGGGTAGCGATGCGCGAGCAGGTCGAAGCCGGCCGTATCGTCGGTGGTCGCCCCGGCAAGCGCTCGCCACAGCCGGCCGCGGGTCGCGACGTCCGGGATCGGCCACTGGATGCGCACCGCAGGAAGCTGCGCGCCAACATCGATGCCGCGCCAGCTCGAGACCAGCACGATCGGTCCGTCGCTGAGATCGACGTGCTGCGCGAGGAGGCGCAAGCGCGGATCATTGCCGCGCTCCGATGACATCAGCTCCTCGATGCCAACCACGACGGGGACGGCGCTGCGCAGCGCTGCTTCGCGCCGCAGCGTGACGAGCGCACCATCGAGGCTCGCCGGCGATGGCGATAGCCGCGAGAGATCGAGTGCGAGCACAGGACCGCTCGACGCGAGGGCGACCGCGGTCCGACGCCCCGTCATCTCGGCGCCCTCGATGTAGAGGACGAGCGGCTGGCGGTTGCTCAGGATCGCGCTGATGCTCATCACCGCCTGTTGCTGCGCCTCGTCGAGCAGCGCATCCGGCATCGGTGGCGCAATCGCCGACAACAAGGTTACTCCCGAGGGCTCACCAGCAAGGTAGCGGACCAGCTCGATGGCGGGCGTCCACGGCTGCGCCGCGGGCCCCCATTCACCGCGCGCAGGGAACAGGAGGCCATTGCGCGACGCCGGGTGACCTGACATGAGCGAGAAACCGAGCGCACACGACGCGTCGGCGGGTAGGTTGGCGATCTGCCCAAACAGCGCGATCGACAGCCCGCGTGGCGCGCTATCATCGAGCGCACGCGCATGCACCAACATGCGCGGATTGACCGCAAGCGCGACGACCGCCCACAGAAAGTCGACCTCGTCCTCGCTGCAGCCGAGGCGATACGCGAGATCGAGCATGGGCCGTTGCTCCGAGCTGTTCGGTAGGTTGCCGATCTTCCGCTCGAGAGCCTGCAGATCCTGACCGATTTCGGTGAGCGACGGGTGAGTGTCCGCACGCTGCGCCCGCTCGGTCTGCAGCACGGCGCGCACCGTTCGAAGGAACGCCGCGTCAAGCTGCAGCGCGTATTCGGTGCGCGCGAGGGTCGGCTTTGGCGCCAGATCTAACGTCGGGAGGCCGCCGCCCGTTAGCAGCCGTATGAAAGGTGTTTCGTGTTGACTCTCCGACATGACTAACCTCGAGACCTACGGTCGAGCCGACGTCGGTGACTCTCCCAAGCCGGGACCACGCTCGCTGCGGCTTTGCCGACGACCTTCGCTGGCGGTTGGGCACCGGCGCAAACGCTGCGACGGCGGCCGGCATCGCAGCGGGCAGCGAGGCATGCTGACGCGCGACGAAGGCGCGCCCGCTGTCGACGGCGTACTCCGGCCCCACGGGTCAAGCTGCGCCCGACATCTTCCGCACCAGCGATCCCATATCATTCCGTCGCCCAAGTTGCGTACGCTGTATTGCCGTTCTGCCGGCAATTGCTGGCAGCTCACTTCGTCCGCCGTCCGACCACAGATCGGCGACGCGCGTCGGCGATGTCGCTCGCAGGAAGATCGGGTCGCGGCAATGTTCTCCCGCACATAAGATACGTCGGATATCGGCGGCGCTGATACGACTGAAGCCAACTCGACCCGCGGTGTCGTGGGCTCGCCTTCGGGGGGGCCTGCAGCTCGCTCATGCCGCACTCGTCTCTCAGCACGCCGCCGAGCTTACAAGGTGATTGACCTTTGATTCCAGTGAGTTGCATCCACGGAATCGCACGAGCCGGCGGCGCTGATCAGCCGAGGCGCGGAGCCGCCGCGGTCAGTTGTTCATCGCACCGGCATCGATCCACGCGGCGATCAGCCCGACGTCGGCCGCCGACAGCGCCGCGGCGGTCGCCGGTAGCGGCATCGGCGAGCCGCACACCGCGGGGGTCGCGACGAGCTTGCTGTGGACCTTGTTGAACACCAGGCTGTTGGCGGAGTCACCGGCGATCACGCGCACCGCGGGCGGCATCAGCGACGCGCAGGTGACGCCTGACGTGCCGGCGCCGATGCCCTGCCCTGCCACGCCGACCAGGTTGGCGTAGGCGGCGGCCGGCGTGCTCATGTCGAGCATGCCGACATTGACCCCGCTGCCACCCGGGCGGTGACAACCGATGCAGCGGACGCCGATCACGTTGGCGTAGACGTTGGTGAACGTCGGGGTGACCGCGTCGCAGGTCACCACCACGCTCTGCGTGGTGACGGTGTTGCACGACGGCGCGCCCGGCGAGATCGTCGCCGTGATTGTCACGTCACCGGGGGTCGCCGGGCAGGTGAACACGGGGGTCGCGATCGCGGCGTTGTCGAACGTGCCCGCGGTCGCGGCCCAGGTGAACGTCGGGGTGAGCGATCCGACCGTGCCAGTCGCCGACAGCTGGATCGGCGTGTTGACCGCGGTCTCGAGCGGCGACACGCCGAGCGAGTCGAGGTTGGCGCAGATCTGCGTGGTGCCGACCACGACGATGCCGCCCTGCCCCGGCGGGGTCGTCGAGCAACTCAGCAGGAGGCTGACCGGGGAGACGACGAACGGCAGCACCCGGAAGCCTGCCGATCCCGCGCAGGTGAACGCACCGTCGACCGACGTCGCGGTCAGCGCGATCGTGTAGCCGACGCCCGCCGGGATCGCGGCGGTCTGAAACGCGATCACGTTGCTGAATCGAACGTTGGCGCTGCCCGATCTGGTGAACGTGGTGTTCTCGTTGGTGATCGACCAGCTCACGGCGGCGAGGGTGACTCCGGTCGCGATCTGGACTTGCATCTCGACACTGCCAGTATCGAGCTCCGCTGGATCGCTCGCACAGGCGAGCACGGACGCAGTAGCGACCATCGCAATCGTGATCTTGGTCAATGCCATACGGTGAGATCTCATGACAAGCTCCTGGTTCAGGGTCTGGTGCCACCGGCGTGGGGACGCGCCAGCGTGAGCGACGCGCGTGGCGTCACGCGCAATCGTGGTCGTACTCTAGCAACCTCGCGCCCGACCCCAGGTGAGCTTGCGTTACATACGACTCCGCCACGCGCGACTAACGCAGTCGAGGCGGCGCCGATCCGGTGGCCGCCTCGCCAGCGCGGCGGGCCGGCCCGACCAGGAGGTGACTCCCGCGCAGCGGGATCGCGTAACCGGCCGAGAATCGTGGAAGATAGCGCGGCCATGTCGTCACTCCCTCACGTCTCGGTCCTCTGTGTCGCGATCATCGCAAGTTTCGCGTGTGAGCCGTCCCACCGCGCTTCGAGTCCCGCGACGACACCGTCATCTGCCGCTCACGCGGCCACACCGGAGCCGGCGCCCGCCGCCGCACCGACCGCGCCGCCACCGTCGAGTGCCGCGCCACCGGCACCGGCCGCCCGTCCGGCACCCAGGACCGTGCAGAGTTATGTTCGCGTGGCGACGCAGCGGGTGGTGCTCGCGCACGTCCGGGTGATCGACGGCGCCGGCCACGCGCCCGTCGAAGATCGCAATGTCGTCATCGAGCGCGGCAAGATCACCGCGATCGAGGCCGGGGCCGATGTCGCGGCGAGCGATGGGACCACTGTGCTCGACCTGCGCGGATATTCCGTCATCCCCGGGCTCGTCGGGATGCACGATCACCTGTATTACATCGCGCGTCCGAACTTCGATCAGGACTGGCTGTCCGAACCGCCGCTCGTGGTGAACGAGATGCCCTTTTCCTCACCGCGGCTGTATCTGGCGGCCGGCGTGACCACGATGCGTACGACAGGTAGCGTCGAGCCGTACACCGATCTCAACCTCAAGCGTGCGATCGATGCCGGCGAGCTGGTCGGTCCGCACATCGACGTGACCGGGCCGTACCTCGAAGGCGAGAAGAGTCCCTTGATCCCGCTGCACCATTTGCGCAACCCGGACGAGGCGCGCCAGATGGTCAATTACTGGGCCGACCTCGGAGTCACCTCGTTCAAGGCGTACATGCACATCTCGCGCGCCGAGCTCAAGGCCGCGATCGACGCGGCGCACAAGCGCGGCATCAAGGTGACCGGACACCTGTGCTCGGTCACCTACGCCGAGGCCGCCGAGCTCGGCATCGACGACCTCGAACACGGCTTCTTCGTCAACACGCAGCTCGATCCCGGCAAGCAACCCGACGTCTGTCCGACAACGACCGGCGGCCCCACGCTCGCGAAGATGGTCCCCGGCGGGCCCGAGGCAACCGCGCTGATCGCGACGCTGGTCAAGCACCGCGTCGCGCTGACCTCGACCTTGCCGGTGTTCGAATCCAGCTTGCCCGGCCGTCCCCCGCTGCGCCAGCAGCTGATCGACACGATGAGCCCGCCGTCGCGACAAGCGTATCTCTATGCGCGGCAGCGTCCGGCATCGCTGCCGCCGCGCACCGATGATCAGCTCGCGATGTTTCAACGCGCGATGGCGCTCGAGCGCGCCTTCGTCGCCGCCGGCGGGCTGTTGATCGCCGGACCAGACCCCACCGGCAACGGCGGCGTGCTCCCCGGGTTCGGTGACCAGCGCGAGGTCGAGCTGCTCGTCGAGGCCGGGTTCTCGCCGGTCGAGGCGATCCAGATCGCCACGCTGAACGGCGCCACGTACCTCGGCCGCCAGGATCGGATCGGCAGCGTCGCGGTCGGCAAGAACGCCGACCTCGTCGTCGTGAAAGGCGATCCGGCGAGCCAGATCTCCGACATCGAGAACGTCGAGATCGTGTTCAAGGACGGCGTCGGGTTCGATTCGGCCAAGCTGTTCGAGTCGGTCAAGCAGCGCTACGGGCAGTACTAGCCCGAGCGCCTGACGCCTCGAGCGCGGCTAGGCGCTGGGTGGCACCGCGAGCTGCTCGCGCGAGATCGGCCGCTCGCGCCGCGCTCGCGCCAGCGCGCCGGGGAATTCGAACCGCATCGTCGTGCCCTGGCCGGGCACGCTGTCGACGACGATCTCGCAGCTCATCGCCTGGCAGACCACCGCCAGCGCCCCCAGCCCGACGCCGCGCCCCGACAGCTCGCTGGCCTCGTCGCGCGTCGAGATGCCGTCGTGGAACAGCGCGGTCACCAGGTCCTTGCGCGAGTTGGTCGGCAGCCCCGCGGCCCGTGCTTTGTCGGCCAGCTTGTCCCAGGCGATCCCGCGGCCGTCGTCGGACATCTCGACCACCAGCGCGCCCGCGCGCAGGTAGCTGCGCAGGGTCAGTGTGGCGATGCCCTTGCCGAGCTGCGCGCGATCGGCCGCGTCTTCGAGGCCATGGTCGATCGCGTTGCGCACCACGTGGACGAACGCCGACCAGAACGGCGCCCAGCCGTCGCGATCGACGTGCACGCCGTTGTGCTCGATCTGCACCCGCACGGGGCCCTTGCCGACCCGCTCGGCGAGCGCGCGCGCCTGCTCGCCGATCCGCTGCAATCGCATCCGCAGCGGCTCGAGCGCCCACAGCTCGATGTCATGCGCCGCCGGGTGGCCATCGCGGCGCAGCGCGCTGAGCGTGGTCTCGAAGTCGGCCCGCCGGACCTCGATGACACCTTCTCCGACGTCGAGGAACCGCGACAGCTTGAGGTGGAGCGCGTTCCACGCCGACCACAAGCCTTCGCGCTCGGCGTCGTCCATCGGGCGCGCGTCGACCTCCATGGCGTCCTCGATCGCGTGGCAGCGCGCCGCGAGCGCCGACAACCCGAACAGCGCGGAGTTGCCCTTCAGCGTGTGGAGCAGCCGCTTCTCGAGCTCCGGGGCGCACCCCGCGTCGGTGAGCTCGGCGACCACGACCGCGGTCTCGCGCAAGAACTCGATGACCCCGTTGCGATCCTCGCTCAGGTTCTCGAACACGACCATCAGTTGCTTCTGCTCGCGCTCCGCCTCGTCGCGCCGCAGCGCCTCGGTCACGTCGCTGAGCACGACGAGCATGCGCTCGAGGCTCCCGGCCTCGCTGACGATCGGCTGCCAGTCGAACGCGAGCACCCGATCGCCGCGGCGGAGCTGCGCCGGCAGCTGCTGGATGCCCAGATCCATGGGCATGAAGCCCTCGATCAGCTGGCCCCACGCGATGTCGAACCACGCAGCTGTGCCCGGATCATCGATGAAGAACCCGGCCAGCGTGTCCGGGACCCCGTCGGGGAACCACGTCCCGAGCACCGCCGATCGCTCGGCGAACAGCCGGCCATCCGTCCCGACCATCACCAGCCCCTGCGCCACGTGATCGAGCACCATCCGCATCTCGGCGTTGCGCGCGTGGAGCGCCGCGGTCCGCTCGCTCACCCGGTTCTCGAGCTCCTTGTACAGCGAGGCGTTGTCGAGCGAGATCGCCGCCTGCGCTACCAGCGCCTGCGCCAGGCTCACCAGCTGCGGCGTGAACGCGCCCGCCACCATCCGGTTCTCGAGCACCACGAAGCCGGTGACCTCACCCTTGCGCCGGATCGGCACCACCGCGATCGACCGGCCGCGGCTCTCGACGACGAACGGGTCGCCGGCGTAGCTCGGCTCGCTCGTCGCATCGGCCACCACCAGCGGCCGACCGGTGCGCCGCACCACCCGCACGATCGACTTGGGCAGCGCCGCGAAGTCATCGACCGTCACGCCGATGTCGCGGTACGCCCCCCCGTGAACCTCGCCATACACGGTCTCGACGCCGCTCGCCGCGCGCAGCACGAACACCACGCGCTCGGCGCCGGCGTTCTGCGCGATCCCGGTCAGCACCGCGCGCACCACCCCCGAGCCGTGGAGCTGCGTGCTGATGTCCTGGGATACCCGGAGCACCGTCACGATGTCCAGCTGATCGTTGACCGCCTGCCCGATGCCCACCGTCGCGGTTCCCGTCGTGGCGAACGTCCCGATCACCGTCGACGGCGGCGTGGCGCGCGCACCGCCGCGGCGGTCGTCGCCGCGACCGAGCTCGCGCGCGCGCACCGCGGGATGCGCCTGCTCCAGCGCGTGGACCTTGGTCATGTGGGCCCACCGGCGGTAGGCGATCACCGCCTCGCGGTAGAACAGCGTGGCCTCGTCGGCCTGGCCGGCCTCGTCGAGCATGTCGGCGCGCTGTTCATTCGCATAGGCGACCAGCGGCGTGAGATCGCGGCTGCGCGCCTCGCGCGCCGCGCGGCCGAACAGCCCCGCGGCGCGATCGACATCGCCGTCGGCGCGCGCCAGCTGAGCTTCGAGCACCGCGATCGCCGGGTCGTTGTTCGTTGCCTGGGTCTCGCGCCGCAACATGCGGAAGATCTCGAGGATCCGCTCGGCCTCCGCGCGGCGCCCCGGCACGCCGGCACGGACGTCCTTGGCCGCGAACAAGCCGTCGAGCAGCCACAGCGTCATGCGGTGCGGATGCGCGAAGTTGGTGAGCGGAAAGCTCGGACGGATCTCGTCGAGCCATGCGCGCACCTGGGCCTCATGCCCGCACACGGTCAACGCCAGGCCGAGGTTGACCATGGCGTTGTTGCGCATCGGGCCGGCCGCGAGCGGTACGTTGCTGACCCGCTCGAGGTCCGCGGTGGTCACCGGCTCGCCGCGCGTCATCTTGCCCGCGATGTTCACGATGTTGGCCGCGTTGGCCGCGGTGCCGCCATCGCCGCGCAGAAACGGCCCCCAGCCCTGGACCGCGGCGACCATGCGATCCAGCGGCGTGCCCGTGAGGTTCAGCATCGTGACCGACGCCGATGCGCACAGCGCCGCAAACACGGGGTCGCCGACCTCGACGCCCATCCTGATCGCACGGGCCAGCTTGGTGGTCGCGTCCTGCCAGCTCCCGAACCACGGGCTCACCAGGTAGTGGCACAAGAGGCTGTTGCGCGCCACCAGCTCGGGTGCCGGACGCGCGGCCTCTAGCGCGTCGCACGCCTCGTAGATCCGGCGCGCCGCCGCGTACTCGCCCCGCATCGCGTGCAAGAACGCAGCGTGCAGCGCCAGGGCGCCCTGGGCCTCGCAGAGGTGGCCGTACTTCAAGATCAGGCTGAGCGCAGTCTCGGTGATCAGCACGTAGAGGCCGACCCGCTGCGTGAACACGGCCGGGGTGCCCAGGGTGGACAGGATCTTCACCGCGGCGATCGCCAGCTCGTCGGTCGCGTCGGGCCGATCGACGTGGTCCTGGGGCGTGAGCCGGCTCAAGTAGCGCTGGTTCAGCCGGACCGCCGCGAGCGGCTTCAGCTTGCCGGGCTCGCGCGGCAGGCGGATGCCCAGGCGCTCCAGCCCCTCGAGGCCGATGTCGATGGCACCCGCGCGATCCAGCGCCATCGAGCGATTGTCGGCGCAGCTCGCATAGGTGATGCCGATCTCCGCCGGCGACAAATCGCGCTTGGTGATCGCGAGCAACCGGACGTCCGCTTCGGCGTTGCGGCTCAGCATCATCAGCGAGCGCGCGCGGCCGAGCTCGATCCGGAGGTGGAGCGCGCGGTGGGCCCGCCAGGCACCCTCACGGGGCCCGCCAGCGTCGGCCCACGCTTGCTCCAGCATCGCAGCGGCCTCCGCGAACCAGCCGGCCGCGGCCTCGTAGGCGATCGAGGATGCCACGTACTCACCCGTGTTGGCGTAGAGCTCGGCGGCGCGCGCGCAGTCGGCGGCCGGCAAGTCGACCTCGCCGTGGCTGAGCGCCATCGCGACGTGCAGCGCCGCGGCGCCGACCGGGACCGCGGCCGTCACATGGAGCAGGTGGAGACCGAGGCGGCCGTGGAGCTGCGCGACCTCGTCGGCGATCACGGCCGCGAGCGCGGTCTCGACGATGATCGGGTGCGCCGCGACGAGGCCGGCCTGCGAGCGGACCACGAGGCCGTCGCGCTCGAGCTCGGAGATCTGGTGGACCACCGCCGCCGCGTCGACCTCGAGCATCGCGACCAGCACGTCGATCTCGGCCGCGCCCTCGGCGCACGCGATCGCCGCGAGCGCGCGCCGGGTCGGTTCGTCGAGCTCGGCGATCCGCTGCGCCGCCAGCGAGCCGAGCGTCGGCGGCGGCGGCATCGCGCGCACCGCGTCGAGTGACCACGTGTAGCGGCCGTCGCGGCGCTCGATCACGCCGGTCTCGACCAGGTGCTCGAGCAGCCGCACGAACATCAGCGGATTGCCTGCGGTCTTGTCGTGCATCACCTCGCCGAGCCCCGCGGCGCGCCCGGGCTCGCTATCCAGCGTCGCCGCGATCCATTCGCTCATCGCCATGAGCGGCAACGGGCCAAGCGCGATCGACACCGCGTCCGCGCGTTGCCGCAGCGCGCCGAACGCAGCCGGATCCTGGGCGATCAGCACGACCAGTGTCCGGCAGCTCGTCGGGCTATTCAGCATCGCCTCGATCAGGCTCACCGTCGATGGATCCGCGTGGTCGAAGCCGCGCAGCGCCAGCACGAACGGCGCCGCGTCGCCCAGCGCGGCGGCGAGACACCGAAACCCGTGCTGGATCCGCGCGCGCGCCGCGGGCGCCGCGAGCTCGGTGAGCGCCGGCTGCGGACCGAACACGTCACCCAGCGCCGGTACGATGTCGACCACGACCTGGCCGACCTGGCCCAGCCGCGCGGTGAACTGCCGGCGCAGCGCCGCGAGATAATCCTCGTCGAGCCCCAGCAGGCCGTTCGCGAGCGAGCCCAGCGCATCGCACAGCCCGGACAGCGGCCGCTCGTTCGCGGCCCGCCAGCCGCCCAGCGCCAGCGGGCCGCCCTCGGGGGCGTCGCGCACCAGCGCCCGCACCAGCTCGCTGCGACCCGAGCCCTCGCGGCCGGACAGCAAGACCAGCGTCGCCGCGCCGGTCGCCGCGCGGGAGTACGCCTGCTCGAGCGCGATCATCACCTCGCCCCGGCCAAACAACCGCGCCGGGAACCGCGGACGCAGCAGATCCGAGCGACCGAGCTCGAAGCTCGGGATCCGGCCGTCCAGCGCGAGCGTCGCGAGGCAGCACTCCAGATCGGAGGCCAGCCCGCGCGCCGACTGATAGCGCTCGTCGGGCAGCTTCGCCAGCAGCTTCATCACGATGTCGCTCACCACCGGCGGGATCGACGGCAGGCGGTGGTGCGGCGACTCCGGAACCTTGGACAGGTGGGCAGCAACGATCTCGATCAGGTGGCGCTCCGTGAACGGCAGCCCACCGGTCAGCAGCTCGTACAGCGTGACCCCGAGGGAATACAGATCGGACCGGACATCGCAGCCTCCGCGGGTCCGCCCGGTATGCTCCGGCGATACGTAGCCTGGCGTGCCGATCAGATCGCCGACCGGCAACGCGCGCGCGTTGACCGGCAGCTCCGCGGCGATCCCGAAGTCGCCCAGCGCGATCTGATCGGTCTTCGGGTCGTACAGGATATTCGCCGGCTTGATGTCGCGGTGGACGATCCGCGCCGCATGGACGCGCTCGCAGACCCGCGCCAGCTGCAGCGCGACTCGCAGCGCCCGCGGCACGGTGAACCGACCCGCAGCGAGCGCATCCCCGAGACTGCCCGAGCCGAACCGGCGCTGGACCAGCACCGGCCCGACGCCGCTCTCGAACAGGCCGAGCGCCTCGACCACGCCCGGTCCAGCGACCTTCTCGAGTACGGAATATTCGTGCGTGAGGTTGCGCTGACCCCTCCCGACGATCTTGGCGACCACCGCAGCCCCATCCGAGTCCCTGACACCCGCGTACACCAGCGTGGATGAGCCTTCATAGAGCAGCGTATCGAACGAACAGTCCGCTACTTTCACGCCTCCCGATTCGGCCGATCGCCCTAAAGCTTGAGCCGATCGTCTGCCAGCGTCGCTCGGGCCGGCGACTCAGATCGGCGACAACGAGAACGTCACGCGAACGAGCGCGCCGTCACCGGTCAGGGTCATCGTGACCTCCTTGCGCCACCCGGTCTCGAACGGGATTTCGCTCACATCGTCGCCGATGTTGTCGTCGCCGACCAGGTCGTCGTCGGTGAGGTGGGCGTGGAGATGGATCGCCTGGCCGGCCGCCGGCGCCACGTCGATCACGGTCTCGGCGATCGGCGTGGCGCCACCGAACACCGAGCCCTCGTGGATCGTCACGGCGTGGCTCTCGTCCTTGTTGAACAGCGTTGCGAGGCTCGTGCCCTGCGCCGTGATCTCGCCGTAGAGCTCGAGATCGCTGCCCGGGTCGCCGCCCGCGCTATCGACCGCGATGCTCTGCAGCGTGACCCGGACCTGCTGCGAGATGCGCACGCAGTCCCGGACGTCGTAGGCGGTGGTGAACGACATCCGCGCCGGCGAGTTGTCCTTCAGGTACGCCAGCTTGTACGCGATCGGCGCACCCGGCGACTGCCGCGAGTAGTTGCCGCCCGTCTTGATGAAGTCGATCAGCGCCTCGTAGCTGTCGATCGTCTGCACCGCGGTGCCGGCATCGCCGCCCAGGATGAACGCGGTGATCGTGCTCTGCGAGATCATGTCCTTGTAGGTCACCGAGACGTTGCCGCTGACATCGACCCCTCCCGCGTACGCGAAGTCGAGCGCCGCCGACATCTCCTCGGCGGAGTACTGCGACTCGAACGTGAACACCACCATGCGGCCGTACGTCACCGACGACACGTAGACCGGCGGACGCTGGTCATCCATCTTGGCCTGGACCTCGGCGAGCTCGATGTCGGGCGCGAACAACTCGCTCGGCGCGCCGGGCGCATCGAGATCGACCGTGTAGTACGCTTGCGTGTAGCGCACGACGTAGCGCGACAGCACGTTCTGCTTCGACCAATCGAAGCTGGTCTTGAGGCTCGCGATGCCGAGGCCCCAGCTGCCCTCGACCCCGAGCGCCATGTTCAGCTGCTCCTCCGAATGCACCTGCTCGATCTCGGAGGACAGATTCGCCGGTGTCGACCCCGTGATCTCGGCGTCGAGAATGCTCGACAGCGCGTCGCGGTACGAGGACAGGCTCGGAGCCGCGATCGCCGCCTGCTTGGATCCGGCGAGGTTCTCGAGGCTGACCGAGATCGTCGCCGGCGCGCGCGGCAGCACCATCTGCGTGAACAGACCGCTGACCACCGAGTCCGCGCCGATGATCGCGCCGGGATACAGCGAGTCCGAATTCGCAGCGTACGCGACGATGCGATCGTACTGCCGGGTCTCCTGCAAGCGCTGCGTGGTGCACGCGTAGTCGCCATCGCTGGCCGGCGTCGACGGTGTGCCCTCGGTCACCGTGGCCGCGTCGATCGGCAGGTACGGCAGGGACTCGATGTACTGATCCACCTGGTTGATGGCAGGGGTCCCGCTGGGTGCGGCGTCGGGGTCGGGCGAGCTACTCGAGAACGAGCATCCAGTCAAAACGCCGAGCAGCGGGATCCAGTGGGGGCGCATGTCCGGCCTAACAGCAAGGAACCGGCCAACGGCAACGCGCCTGTATCCGCGTACTTGTCCCCCCACCGGACACTCTCGCTTCGGGCCTCGGGACTCCAGGAGTGCAACCATGGCTACTCGATCAGCCACCTCGCTTCAACGCACCGGGGCCTGGTCGCGGCGCTCGCCGCTGGCGGTTCGGCCCGACGCGTGGCCGCGCGTGGTGCTCAATATCGAACCATAGCCGGGGCCGTGGCTCGCCCGTGCACCGGCGTTGCCGAGCGGCCGACAGAACGTCTGGCCGTAGCCGATCTTGGTCTCGTATCCGGGAGGGCAGCTGACCTCCGCATCGGCGGACTCGCACATCGTCGTCGGCGGCCCGTGCTCCGCCTCCGCCGCGCACGCGAACCCGGCCGGGCAGTCCGCGTTGGACCCGCAGCGTACATCGATGGTGACGCGGGCGGTGTCGCCGTCCCCCTCCGCGCCGCAGGCCATGGCGAGCACCACCCCGCACAGCACCGCGGTGAGCTTGCCGGCGTGCCTGATCGCGTGCCTGATCGATTGCGTGATCGCATGCATGATCATGGTGTCCTCGCGTCGCTCAGCGCCTGCCCCAATGCCGACTCTCTACGACTACCCGAGACCGCCCGTCACGAGCGAGTTTCGATGGCTTACTCCGCCGACATCTCCCTGACGTGATTTCGTTTTATTATATACAATACGAAGATATAATCGCGTCGTGGCGAAGCGATCCGCGCGCAGCGCACCGCGTGACCAGGTGGTTGGCGAGACCGAGCACGCGCGCTTGTTCTTCGCCGGTCGCTACGCCGAGCTGATCGCGGCGACGTACGACGGCAGCGGCGAGATCGCCCCCGCCGATGTCGGCTTCGTGGTCGGCGCCCTGAGCTTCGTGGATCGCGTCGATGACGCGCGCGCCGCGTTCGAGGTCTGGCGATCGCGCGCCGGCGCCACCCCAGATCCCCGGACGCTGGCCGCCGGCCGGTTCTTTCTCGGGCTCGCCTGGGCGCGGGCCGGCTACTTCGACCGCTCGCGCGCGCTGCTCGTCACCGAGGCGTTTCGCGCGCGGCACGACCCCGATCCGTGGGTCCGCGCGCTCGTGTTTCAGGGGCTGGCGTGCCAGTGCTACTTCACGGGACGCTATCCGGGCGCCGCGGCCAACGCGCTGCGCACCCTGCAAGCCGCCCACGAGGCGAAGTTCGCGTACGGCGTGATGCTCGGCACCGACATGCGCGGCCACTCGCTCCTCGAGATGGGCCAGCTCCAGCGCGGCATCGCGCTGCTCGAGCATGCCAACAAGCAGGCACGCCAGCTCGGCCTGACCAACAACGCCTACGCGGTCGATACCTCGATCGCGAGCTACGTGCCGCGGTTCGTGCCGCACCAGGAAGCGCTCGATCGCCTCGAGGCCCTGCTGCGGCGCGGCGGGCACGACTCGTATACCCAGCGTGGCCTCCTCGCCGAGGCCGCGGTCCAGCGCGCGCTGCGCGGCCATCGTAGCGCGGCCATCGAGGCGATCGACGCCGCGGATCGCGACGCCCTGCGCGGCGACACCCGGCGCGGCAAGCTGGTCAGCCTGCTCGCCCGGCTGTCGGTGATCCGCTGGCAGCTCGGCCCGGCGTCGTGCCGTGAGCTGATCGACCAGGCGAGCGAGCTGGTCGAGCCCCGCGACGTGGCGTTTCGCGCCGAGCTGCTCGGCTTCGAGATCCTGGTCTCGCGCACCGAGGGCGATACCTCGCGCGAGCAGCGCGCGCTCGACCAGCTGCGCACGCTGTGGCGCACCACCCACCACTTCTACGCCAAGGCGGCGCTCGGCCAGTTCGACAGCGTGCGCCGGGCGAGCGCGTTCGACGAGGACGCGCTGACGCCGATCCTGCGGGCGGTGACGCTGCACGATCCCAGCGCGCTGTCGCGCATCGTCTCGCTCGGCCTGCTCGGTGTGATCCCCGAGCTGCTCGGCCTGACGCCCGGGCGCCGGATGATCCTGATCCCGTCCGAGGATCTGCTGCTGCTCGAGGATCACGGCGACGTGATCGTGCGGCATCGCCCACCCAGGTGGTGTCCGGTGCTGCTCCGCATCCTCGCGAGCGGCGATTCGAGCAAGGAGAAGATCGTCGCGGGGCTTTGGGGGCTGCGCGCGTACCATCCCGAGCTCCACGACCCACCGGTCCGCACGACGATCCACCGCCTGCGCACGTTCTTGCAGCCGCACGCCAGCTGGATCGAGGTCAGCGACGCCGGGTATCGCACGACGGTGCCGGTCCACCTCGTGAGCGGGCCCGAGGTCCACGCGACCGAAGCCGCCCCGCTGTGGGACGAGGGCGAGGTCCCGGTGCTCGAGCCGCGCCGCGAATCGCTCGCGCCCCGGACCACCACGGCCGACCGCGGGCCCAAGCAGCGGATCTACGAGCGGCTCGACGATCTCGAGCAAGCCTCGGTCCCCGAGCTCGCGCGCGCGCTCGAGCTGTCGAACAGCACGGTGCTGCGCGCGCTGCGCGCGCTGGTCGACGAGCGCCGCGTCGAGAGCGTCGGGTTCGCGCGGGCGACCCGGTATCGCCTGCGCGCGGCCATCGAATGAACAGCGCCCTCGCCGCGATCGCCGATCGGGTCAACGCAGCCGGACCAGCGCGCCAGCATGGGCGGCGGCGAAGTCCGCGAGCTCGATCGGGTCGACGCCAGGCGTTTCGGCTCCGACGAGCTCGGTGCCGTTCTCCGCGCGAACGTCCGGGCGTGTAGGATAGCGTCGACATCGAAGTGACCTCGGGCTTGAGCCGATCCGTGTCTCATCAAGAACCCTCTGCACGCAGCACGTTCCCGCTCGCGGTCGCCGCGCTCGGTGTCGTGTTCGGCGATCTCGGGACGAGTCCGCTGTACGCGCTCCAGGAGGCGTTTACCGGTCCCCATGCCGTCGCTGCCACGCGGGACAACGTGCTCGGCGTGATCTCTCTGTTCCTGTGGTCGCTCATGCTCGTGGTCAGCGTCAAGTACGTCGTGTTTCTGATGCGCGCGGACAACCGCGGCGAAGGTGGGATCCTGTCATTGCTCGCGCTCACCGGAGCACGCACGGGACGGCGATACGCACAGATGGTGGTCGCGCTCGGCCTGTTAGGCGCAGCACTGCTGTACGGCGACGGCGTGATCACGCCGGCGATCTCCGTCCTGAGTGCCGTCGAAGGACTCGTCGTCGCGTCTCCTGCCCTCGAATACCTCGTGGTCCCGGTGACGATCGCGATCCTCATCGGGTTATTCGCGGTCCAGCGCTACGGCTCCGGCCGCGTAGGCCGACTGTTCGGGCCGATCCTCGCGTTGTGGTTCGGCGCGATCGCGATCCTCGGCGCGATCGCGATCCGTCGCGATCCGTCGATCCTCGGCGCGGTGAATCCCGCGCACGCGATCGGGTACTTCGCAACGCACGGGTTCCACGGGATTCCCATCCTGGGCGCGGTCGTCCTGTGTCTCACGGGTGGCGAGGCGCTGTACGCCGACATGGGGCATTTCGGCGCGCGGCCGATCCGCGTCGCGTGGTTCGCGCTCGTGCTTCCGGCACTCATCCTGAGCTACCTCGGCCAAGGCGCGGTGCTGCTCGACCACCCCGCCGCCTCGGTTCGCCCGTTTTACGCGGCCGCACCCACCGCGCTGCTCTATCCGCTCGTCGTGCTCGCGACAGCGGCCACCGTGATCGCGTCGCAGGCGCTGATCACGGCCGTGTTCAGCCTCACGCGCCAGGCGGTACAGCTCGGCTACTGGCCGCGCACCCGCGTGATCCACACGAGCGCGCAGGAGCAGGGGCAGGTCTACGTGCCGAGCTTCAACTGGGCAGTCATGGTCGCGACCGTCGCGATCGTCCTGGGGTTTCGGTCGTCGAGCGCGCTCGCGGCAGCGTTCGGGCTCGCGGTATCTGGGACGATGGCGATCACCACGGTGCTGTTCACGATCGTCGCGCGTCAACAGTGGCACTGGCGCTGGCCCGTGATCGGAATCTTCGTCGCCGTGTTCGTGACGATCGACCTGGGCTTCCTGGTCGCCAACGTATTCAAGATCAAGGACGGTGGGTGGCTGCCGCTCGTGATCGGATCAGGCTTGCTGTTGCTCATGCAAGTGTGGGCGTACGGTCGCAACCTGCTGCGGCGGCGGCTCGAGGCCCGGATGTTCGCCGTCGAGGAGTTCCTTGACAGCTTCGGGCTCGACCCACCGGTTCGCGTCTCGGGCACGGCGATCTTCCTGACCGGCAACGTCGGCGGCGCGCCACTCTCGTTGCTCCACTACCTGAAGCACGCGAAGAGCCTGCACGAGCGCGTGCTGCTGCTATCTATGGTCACCGAAGACGTGCCGCACGTTCCGAACGCGGAGCGGCTGGAGGTCACGCAGCTGCGGCATGGGTTCTGGCAGGTGATCGGGCGGTACGGCTTCATGGAGAGTCCCGACGTGCCGCGGTTGCTGCAGCTCGCCAGGGACCGCGGGCTGGAGGCCGACGGAGCGACATTCTTTCTCGGACGCGAATCTGTGGTCGCCTGCCGCGGCTGGCGCGAGCGGTTGTTCTCCGTCATGCACCACAACTCGCGCCCAGCCGCCGAGTTCTTCGGCATTCCGCCGAACCAGGTGCTCGAGGTCGGTGCACAAGTCGAACTGTGACCCAGCGCGCGAGGCGGCTCCGCTCGACGCGGCGTCGGAGCTCGCGATCGCGCATCGTGATCATCTCGATACCCCCTGGCGCGGTTGGCGTCATCCTCGTCCCACGTGGAAGTGGAGCACGGCGGCCTACCGCCGCGATGCGACGCCCGAGAGGATCCCGCTCGCCAGTGCGCGGTGACGAGACCACGGGCGCGAGCGCTCCCAGGCCGGGCGATCCCGGGAGGATTGACCAGCGGCAACGACAACCGCACGAGACCCGTGGGAACGTCCTGATACACGGCCATGTGTAGACGCCTGAGGCCCCAGATGCCCGCCGTAACCGGCTGACCCGCGTGGCGTGGCGTGGCGCCCGAACCCAGGCCCAACAAGACGCACCTGTGAGCGTCGGCGAGACGGGCACGACGGCCACGACGGCCACGACGGTGAGACGGCCACGACGGCCACGACGACCACGACGACCACGACGGCCACGACGCCCACGACGGCCACGACGGCCACGACGGCCACAACGGCGAGACGGCCACGACGGCCACGAGTCGGGCTCTCTCGCTCGAGATTGCCGCGTCGCCGACTCACCATTATTCAGGATTCGCTTGACAACGCTGCACGGCGCGACGGGCGCGGCATCAGAGCTGTGCGAAAACCTCCCTCGAGGATTGCATATACTCCCTGCTGAGCGCGCCAATCGACCGGGGTGCCTGCGCGCGAGATTTGAGATGCGATCGGCGCGCGCAGCGCACGACAGAGCCTCGAAAACCTCGGGTGTATAAACATCGCATACGCGCGAGGGAGGCGCCGCGCGTACGACCCGACCCAAGGTGAGGTGAGCGATGGTGACGAACCTGCGTATCGACGACTGGCAAGCATTGCATCGGCGGCTGCGAGGCATCGCGAAGCGGCGAGCGATCCTCGATGCCGAGGAAGCGCAGTGCCTGCGCGAGGCCGACAAGCTCAAGCTGTGGCGGCGGCTCGGCTACATCCACATGGGCGAATACCTCGAGCGCGAGCTCGGGTATGGCCCGCAGGTAGGCGGCGAGCGCATGCGGGTGGCGCGCGAGCTGGCGGAGCTTCCGCTGATCGAGGCCAGCCTCGGCGACGGCGCATTGCCGTACTCGGCCGTCCGCGAGCTGACGCGCATCGCGACGGCGGCCACCGAAGCCGAGTGGCTCGATGCAGCCCGCGGCAAGAACCTGCGGCAGATCGAGGCCCTGGTGTCAGGCAGGAAACGTGGCGACCGGCCGCGCGACCCGACGAACCCGGACCTGGTGCCCCGGGTGGTGCGGCTGGAGCTCTCGCCCCCGGTGTTCGCGCTGTTTCGCCAGGTCCAGAGCGCCCTGGCCGACGAGCTTGGCGGCCGGCTCGACGACAGCTCGCTGGTAGAGCTCCTGTGCCGGCGCGCGCTGGACGGCGGCGGCTCGTCGGAGCGGCCGGCACATCAGATCGCGATCACGGTATGCGAGTCATGCAATCGCGGCTGGCAGAACGGCGCCGGGCGCGAGATCGAGGTCGGCCCCGAGGTCGTCGAGCGCGCGCGTTGTGATGCGGAGTTGATCGGGTCGCTGGAGGACGCACAGCCGGCGCGGGTGACTGCGACCGTCACACCACGGCTCCGTCGCCAGGTGCTCGCACGCGACCACCATGCGTGCACGGTACCCGGCTGTCGCTCGGCACGAAATCTTGAGCTTCATCATGTAGAGTATCAGCGCGACGGCGGGCGCCACGAGATATGGAATCTCACTACCACGTGCACAGGCCACCATCAGCAGCTCCACGAGGGTGCGCTGACGATTCGCGGAAAGGCACCTGACGCCCTCGAGTTCTCGTGGCGCAAGCCGCCGAGCGGCCATGTCGGGCCGCGCGGCGCAGGCGCCGTCGACCGTGAGGCGCATGACGCCCCGACGGCTGCAGGGGACCAGGCGCAGGAAGCGCGCACCGCCGTGGAGCGGGCGCGGCCCCACGTGGAAGCCGCGACGAAGGTCGACCGTGAGGCGCATGGCGCCCCAACGGCTGCAGGGGACCAGGCGCAAGAAGCGCGGACCGCCGTGGAGCGGGCGCGGCCCCACGTGGAAGCCGCGACGAAGGTCGACCGCGAGGCGCATGGCGCCCCGACGGCCGCAGGGGACCAGGCGCAAGAAGCGCGGACCGCCGTGGAGCGGGCGCGGACCCACGCGGAAGCCGCGACGAAGGTCGACCGTGAGGCGCATGGCGCCCCGACGGCTGCAGGGGACCAGACGCAGGAAGCGCGGACCGCCGTGGAGCGGGCGCGGGCACGCGTGGGGACCGAGGTGACGCTCGACCGAGCGGCGCACGAGGCACCGACGGCCGCGGGGAACGGGGCGCAGGACGCTCGCACCGCCGTGGGTCGGGCGCGTCGCCACGTGGCGGCCGCGACGACGCTCGACCGCGAGGCCCGTGAAGCTTTGACGACCTCGGGGTACAGGGCAAGGGAAGCGCGCAGCGCCGTGGAGCGGGCGCGGGCACGCGTGGGGATCGAGACGACGCTGGAGCACCTGATCCGCGAGGCACTTCGGCAGTGCGCGGTGGCCGGCGGTGCCTGACCGCGACACGATCGAAGCTGACTGCGGAGGACAAGTCGCCGGTCGCGCGCATGGCTGACACCGTCAGGCTGTGGAGGCGAGGTGTTGATCCGGAGCGAGACGACGAGTACGGCGAACTATCGATCGCGACGGGACCTCGGGAGATCTACGGGTGGCCTGTGGACGGGTAGCGCTCAGCCGCATCCGGATCAGCGGATTCCGAGGTTCAGCTCACCGTCGGCGGCCCACCGCCCGCAGTCCAGATGCCCGCGCCTACGCTCCTTTGCGAATCTTTTGATATTTAGAAATTCGGAGATCTATAGTCGTCGGTGCGCGGCCGTGGAACGGGCACGGCCCGATGTGGGGACCGAGGCGACGCTCGCCCCATAGTCGCACGACGCACCGAGGACCGCCGAGGACAAGGCGCAGGAAGCGCGCACCGCCGTGGCGCGGAGATCGTGGTGTTCCGTGTCTGATGTGCTCTGTGTCGGATGCTGCGCTATGAGTCTGCTCGGAGTGCCCACGGGTACTGCGCACGCCTTCGGGGCCGCGATTGGTCGAGTTGGTCGCTTTCAATCGTGGCCTCCGACGGGCGAGCGGCCAACATCGATCAAGAAGACCATTCGCGGTCCCTTGGGGCAATGGCTGGGGGTATCTTCTCCGGAGATCCTCTGTGCTATCCGCTTCCAGGTGATCAATATCCAAAATATCAGGAATAGGAGCCAGGTGCGGGCATCTGGGCTGTGGGCGGTGGGACACTGGTTGGTGCGATGAACCTCGGAATCTGCCGATCCGGCCACGGCTGAGCGCTACCGTCCATAGGCCACCCGTGGATCTCCCGAGGTCCGTGGTTCGCCAACAGGCCACTTGGTAGCTTGCGAGCTGTATACGGCGAGCTAGATTTAGTCGCGCACGACGAGCCGAAGGGGACCGTCGCGACTCCTTCATGGATGGTCGGATGGCGGGCTCCTGGGGTTGAGGCCGTCCGTCGGACGCGGCGTTCGCTCCGCGCTGTTCGGCCAGAACCAACACGTCCGGAATCACCTTCCGCGGTGCTTGCGCGAGCGGCGCGAGATCGCACGACCTGACGCCGGTGCGGACGACGCTGCCAGCTCCGCCCGAACGAGCAGGTCGAGACGTCGCCACGCCGGTGATGCCGCGCTGACGCTCGCTTGAATCAGCGCAGGTATCGCCGAATCGACCTGCGGGCCGGGAAGGTCGCTGCCGTATCGCTGCCGCGTGGCGTCCACGATGCGGCGTGCGAGCTCGTCGATCGCGGGGTCCGACGGGCGAAGGTCGTGGGCGCGATCGTACGCGAGGAACAGACGGCGCAGCCTGGGATTCGCCTGTGCCCGCGACTGATCGCGGAACAGCTCAAGCGCGACCGCCGGGTGAGTCGCGAACACGAGGATCCACAGGTCGGTCTGCAGCGCGACCCAGCGCGTGCTGAAGCCGGCGCGTGGCATGGCTTCGAGCCACCGTACGACCTCAGGCGGCAGCCGCTGCAAATGGCTGGCTTCGAGCCGGCGCAGTCGCTGTCGGGTCGCCCGGAGCTGGCTGATCCGCGTCGCCAGATCGCGATCGAGCTGGTTCAGCGAGCGCGCGAGGCGTTCGCCCGTCGCCGCTCGGAGCGCGTTGATCCGGGCGAGCGGAACGCCGGCCTCGGCGAGCGTGCGAATCTTGAGGAGCTCGATCGCGTCTCGCGCCGTGTAGCGGCGGTACCCGGCTGCGTCGCGTTCCGGTTCGGCGAGTAACTTCTTCGCGTGGTACACGCGGATCGTCTTGGTCGAGACACCGACGTAGCGCGCGAGTTGGCCGATCGTGAGCACGTGCCGATACTCGCACTTGACCTTGCCCCTGGGGCAACCTGCAACATCGAGGCATGAAGACATCGACCGACCGCGAGACGCTGCGTGCGATCGCCGACGAAGGCAACGAGCTCGCGCTGGATCGGCTCGCCGATCTGGCCGATGCGCGTGGCGACCTGGCCGAGCTAGGCGATCTGCTCGACGAAGGATCCGCGTACGCAGGCCACCTGCTGACCGTACGCGCCGTCGCGGCCGAGGACCTCCGCGCGCTGCAGCGCCTGGCCGATGTCGGGTGCGACGAGGCCGACCGCGAGCTCACGCGCCTGCTGCAACGCTAGCCCCGGCGCAACGGCGAGAGCGGTTTCGGCCACGGCGAGCTCGACGAGCGGCGCGCCGGCGATGTTCACCCGCGCGCCGCTCGTCGAGCCGCTCGACGCTCTTGCGGGACCTCCTCGAGATCCGCAACCGAAACCGTCCAGTCTCCGCTGCGACGGATGCGTGCCACGTGGCGCTCGTGGTCGAACGGGTGCGTCTCGCGCCATGAATCAGCGGTGATGTGCAGCCTTGTGGCAGCGGCGCCTTGGATGGATGTGCACCGCTCGGGCTTGCTTCTCCACTACTCAGTGTTACTATGTACCGGTAGTAAGTAACGCTAGGTAGCTGAAGGAGCCTGTTCGTGGGCAAGCAAATGACCGAAATGCTTAAGGGAATCCTGGAGGGCATCGTCCTTGCGATCCTCTCCGCCCGGCCCGCGTATGGCTACGAGATCACCGCGCGGCTGCGGGCTCAGGGCTTCTCCGACATCGCCGAGGGCACCGTTTACGCGCTGCTCGTCAGGGTCGAGCAGCGCGGCCTCGTCGACGTGGAGAAGGTCCCGTCCGAGAAGGGTCCACCGCGCAAGGTGTACTCGCTCAACCCTCAGGGGCGGGACTACCTCGATGAGTTCTGGAGGACCTGGAGCTTCCTCGCTGAACGGCTCGAACAGCTCCATGAAGGAGGCAAATGACATGTACATCTCAAAATTCATTTCGAAGGTGATCGGCGAGAAGGGGCAATGGCGGCAGTACAAGGCGCGCGTCAGACAACTCCCCTCGAGCTATCGCACGGCGGTCGATGCGCTGGAGCGGTACCTGATGTACTTCGGGGGAGGGGGCGACGGGACGGCGATATACGCGGACCTCGTCGACCTGTTCGAACAGAGCGCGGCGAACCGGACCCCGATCCGCCAGATCGTCGGGGAAGATCCCGTCGAGTTCATCGAGACGTTCGTCCGGAACTACCCGAAGGGCAAGTGGGTGATCCGGGAGCGAGAACGGCTGACCAACGCCATCGGGCGCGCCGAAGAAGAACAAGCAGCAGCGGACCTATGACGTCAGTCCCGCGAAGCACCGTGCCGTAGGCGTTGCGGCGCTGCGCGGAGCGATTCGTTTCAGACCTCTAGCAAGGCAGCAAAGCATGTTGGACACGACAAGCGGAACATCAGTACAGGGGCACGTCGAGGACGGTTGGGGGAAGGTGGCAGAGGCCTTCCGCGGGAACTTCGAAGCCCGGCCCGGCGAGGTCGGCGCGGCGTGCTGCGTCTACGTGGACGGCCGACGCGTCGTCGACCTGTGGGGCGGCCTCGCCGATCGCGAGGCGAACCGCCCGTGGGGCGAGGACACCATCGCGTTGGTCGCCTCCACGACCAAAGGCGCAACCGCGATCTGCGCCCATCTGCTGGCGCAGCGCGGCGAGCTCGATCTGGACGCTCCGGTGGTCCAGTACTGGCCGGAGTTCGGCGCCGCCGGCAAAGCGCATATCCCGGTGCGCTGGCTGCTCTCACACCAGGCCGGTCTGCCGATCGTCGACGGTCCGCTGACCTTCGAGGACGCCTGCGCCTGGCATCCGGTGATCCGGGCCCTCGAGGCGCAGAAGCCGCTGTGGCAGCCGGGCACGGAGCACGTCTACCACAGCATGACCTTCGGGTTCCTGGTCGGAGAGGTCGTGCGGCGGATCACCGGCAAGTCGCTCGGCACGTTCTTCGCCGACGAGGTCGCTGCTCCGCTCGGGCTGAGCGCCTGGATCGGGCTGCCGGAGGCGCAAGAGGGACGAGTGGCGCGGCTCGAGTACGCCGCTCCGTTCACGTTGGAGGAGGTGACCGCCGGGATGATCGAGACCACCGGCCTCGATAGGGACACGGTCCTCGCCTGGATGAACGCCGTGTGGGGCCCGGACTCCGTGCAAGCCCGCGCCGGCCAGCTCGGCGGCGCCCTCGATCATGCCAGCGGCTACATGAACACGCGTGCCTACCGCGCCGCTGAGTTCCCGTTCGGGAACATGTTCACGAACGCTCGATCGCTGGCGCGGATGTATGCGGCCACGGTGAGCGAGGTCGACGGCGTGCGGTTGCTGAATCCGGCGACGGTCGAGAACATGACTGTCGTCCAGACCGACAAGACAAAGATGAACGGCCTGCCGCCAGGACTGAACGTTCCGGCCAACCGCTCGTTCTACATGTCGCTCGGGTTCTGGCGGGCCTGCCCGCCGATGCCGTGGTCCGGGCCCGGGGCGTTCGGCCACCCCGGCTCCGGCGGATCGGTCGGCTTCGCCGACCCCGATACGGGTGTCGGCTTCGGCTACGTCACGAACCTCTGGTCATTCCGGATCGGCGAACCGCGAGCGTCGAACCTGGCCGCGGCGGTCGGGGCCTGCCTCAGGTGACGGAGTCGATCGATTCGGCGCCGGGGCGCACGTTCAGGGGTTTGTAACGTCGGCGCCGGGCGGCCCGGATCAGGAGCCGACCTCGAGCATCACCTGCGTGCGACTGCGCGGACCGGCCGAGGATCGCTCTCCGGTGCCGCGGAGGCCTATCGAAGGAGGTTGTTCGCGATCGCGACGACCACGCCGGCCAGGCTCTCGCCGGCGAGCGCGCCGGCCGAGATCGGCCACAGGTAGCGCTCCGCGGCGTCGCCGCGCCGGGCCACGGCGATCGCGGCCAGCGCGGCGCCGAGCAGCATCGCGAGCGAGGTCGACAGCGGCAGGAGCAGCCCGAGCCCCAGGCCCGCGGTCGACGGTAGCCAGCGCAGCGCGCGGCGCGGCGACAGCTGCTCGATCGCCGCGAGCACCAGCCCGGCGATCGCGCCGGTGACGACCAGCATCCGGTGCATCGGGTGCAGGTTGGCCAGCCCGTACTGCAGGAGCTCGGCGATCGCGCGAAACTGATGCGCGCCCGGCGCGGCGAACTGCGGCGCCTGACCGGCGCCCCCGGTGAGCGCCAGCGCGTCCGGGATCAGGAGGAAGTACGCCAGCACCGACGCCGTCGTCCCGGCGACGATGCCCAGCGCCTGGGCGACGAACTGGCGGCGAGGATCGGCGCCGAGCAAGTAGCCGCTCTTCAGATCGCTCAGCAGATCGGCGCTCGCCACCGACGATGCGTGGGTCATCGCGGCGGTCATCAAGTTGGTCGAGGGATGGTGCGGGCGAAGCATGCCGAACCCGAGCTGCGTGAGCTTGCCCATCGGGCCGCCGGGGTTGATGTCGGTCTCGCCGGTGATCCGGGCCGCCACCATGCTGAACACCAGGCTGGTCGCGACCGCGAGGCAGCCGAGCACGACCGGGATATCGAACAGCGCGCGGCCAAGGACGATCACCGCCCCGCCGCACAGCGCGAAGCCGAACCAGAACCACGACAGCGGGATCTCGATGCGCGCGGTCGCCTCGCTTGCGTCGGTTGCGTCGGCTCGGGACGCTGCCGCGACGCCCCGGCGCGCGCCGAACGTCCGGGCAAAGGCGCGCCAGTTGCCGACCAAGGCGACCAGCGCATACGACACCAGCAGCGGCGCGCCGAGCCAGATCCCGACCTCGGCCCACGCGCTGCCGAGCCGGGTCGTCGCCGCCACGTGGTGCCCGAGCGCATCGGTCCAGGTCGACTCGAGGGCGATCGGCCCCAGCACGAACGCGGTGACGGCGCCGCCGACCAGCATCCACGCCGTGGTTCGCAGCCCCACGAACACGCCCGCGGCGACGAGCAGCAGGCTATGGTCCAGCACCAGGCCGGCATCGCTCGGCGCGTAGCTCGCGCCGCCCGCCGAGATCCGGGGCAACCAGTCGAACAGCTTCGAGCTCGAGCCGATCACGGCCAGGCCACGGAGGTCGCGCAGCAGCGGCAGGGCGACGCCCGCGAGGATCGCCGCGAACAGCGCTCGACTCCGGGTCTGCACCGTGGCGGCCGTGCGGTGCAGGCCGTCCAGCATGATCGCCGCGGCAGTGCCGGACGGGAACGCGAGCCGCTCGCGGTTGATCAGCTGGCGCTTGAGCGGGATCGCCAGCGTGACCCCGAGCGCGGCGACGCACCCGATCCATGCGGCCAGCGTGGCCCAGTGCACCTGCACGCCCCCGGGATGAGCCGGCGAGACCGACAGCAGCAGCAGCGCCGGGAACACGCCGACGACCATGTTGCCGGTCGCGTAGGCCGCCGACGACGCGGTCGACTGCATGCAGTTGGTCTCGAGCAAGCTGAGCGGCCGCCGAGCGAGGCCGAGCGAGGCGAGCAGCCGCCATATCGCGAACGACGCGAAGCAGGCCGGCAGCGCCATGCCAAAGAACCAGCCGACCTTGAGGCCGCTGTAGACATTGGCAAACGACAGCACGAACCCCAGCAACAGCCCGGTCGCCACCGCGCGCACCGTCAGCTGGCCGTGCCCGCCCCGGTAGACCCGGCGAACCCACGCGGCTTCATCGAGCTTCGACACCTCGCGCGGATCGAGGTCTGGTTCGCCGCCCCTCAGAGAACCTCGGTCGGCCATATCCGTGCCAACCGAGCCTACGTCAGGATTTCGGCCCGCGGTGGCGTCCCAGTGCCTCGATCGATGACGCGATTATCTATATGATTTTAATTATAAATATCAGCATCGCGTCAGCAAAATTCGAGTACGTAAGGCGGTGTCACTCGTGTTTGCGACCCCCGCTCAGTACGGTGTGGACGCCCTCGGGGCAGCGTGGCCATCGGCGCGTCGTAAGCAGCGTTCAACGGAGTCAGCATGCGGATCATCCTCTCTGGACTCGTCGTCTTCTCCCTCGTCGGCTGCACGACCAGCGATCCTGTGCAGCTGGGCCACCAACAACAGCTCGCCGCGACGACACCGATGCCTACGTCGAGCGGCAGCTGGGTGGGCCGCTATCGGGTTCCTGCCCCGACCCACCTCACCAGCGCGGCGATCTTCGATGTCTGGGACGTCGACTGGTCGGTCGTCGCCGGCATCGCGACGCTGCACTACGATCTCCCGGTCGGCCTGGTCGGCGGGCCGGTCTCGGTCTCGCTCAGCGGAGCGCTGGCCCCCGGCGCCAGCACGGTGGTCCTGACGGAGGGCTCGGGAACCGGCTCGTGCACCGCGCAGGGCAGCATTGTCACCTGTAGCGAAAACTTCGATGACCTGGGGGCGCTGCCGGTCAATCTGGCCGTCGTCCAGCAGACCGCGACCCTGGATAGCGTCGCTCCTGCGGACCGCATGGCCGTGGCGAGCCTGTTCGGGATCGATCCGATCGGTACGGTCACGTTCGATCTATCGCGCGCCGCCGATGACGAAGACAGCGGCCATGGCGGCGGCAACAGCGGTCCCGGCGGTGGTGGCAAAGGGCACCACTGAGTCCGCGAGCTGATCGGTCCGACGCAACCCTCAGCGCAGCCACACCGTATGGCGCGTCAGCGCCGCGATGCCCGGCGGGTCGAAGACCGCGGCGTGGCCTTCGGGGAGCCACGGCAGCGGTTCGAGCGCGTACGCGAACCGGATCGGACCCGGGAACGGGCCGTGACCGACGAACGCGTCGACCCCATCGCGCACGAGGAAGTTGAGCAGCCGGGTCGGCCCGGCCGGCAGCGTGCAGCTGATCGCGACGTCGCCGGCCACCTCGATATGGTCGCCGCGCGCCACCAGTTCGTGCAGCGTGCCGCCGACATCGAGCACGATCGGCGCCGGACCGGCGAGGTACGACCACCGGCGGTAGCCCGGGAACAGCGAGAACGGCCCGGGCACGCGATCGTCGGCCAGGCTGATCCGGATCTCGTAGTCCTCGACGTCCGGCCAGCGGACGACTTCGTGCGTCACGCCGCCGCCGTTCTTCCACGGCTGCGGCCGGAGCTCGGCGGGCGATACGATGCGCGGCACTGCCGAGCTTTACCGCCGTCCGGTCGCCTCGGCCGCGCAAAAACCTGGGCGCACGGCATTGTCACGCGCTAGAGGCACGCAGAAGGGGTTGCCTGACGAATGGCTCTCTGCCATCGTAGATGCAGTTCCGCCATAACGGAAACGAGCACCATGTCCGACTCATTTCGCCCGGAAACGATCGCGCTGCACGGTGGCCAGACGCCCGACCCGGTCACCGGTTCGCGCGCGGTCCCGATCCACCAGACGACGTCGTACCAGTTCAAGGACAGCGAGCACGCCGCCAACCTGTTCGCGCTCAAGGAGTTCGGGAACATCTACACCCGGCTGATGAATCCGACGACCGACGTGTTCGAGAAGCGGATGGCCGCGCTCGACGGCGGGGTCGGCGCGCTCGCGGTGTCGAGCGGTCAGGCAGCCACCACGATCGCGCTGCTCAACATCGCGCAGGCCGGCGACGAGATCGTGTCCGCCGACAATCTTTACGGCGGGACCTACAACCTGTTCAAGCACACGTTCGCCCGGTTCGGCATCAAGGTGAGCTTCGTGCCGTCGCACGATCTCGCCGCGTTCGAGCGCGCGATCGGCCCCAAGACCAAGGCGGTCTACGCCGAGTCGATCGGCAACCCCAAGCTCGACGTCACCGATGTCGAAGCGCTGTCGACGGTCGCGCATGGCAAAGGCGTCCCGCTCGTGCTCGACAACACGCTGGCGCCGTATCTGTTGCGGCCGTTCGATCACGGCGCCGACATCGCGGTGTACTCGGCGACCAAGTTCATCGGCGGCCACGGCACGTCGATCGGCGGCGTGATCGTCGACAGCGGCAAGTTCGACTGGAGCACCGGCAAGTTCCCGCTGATCTCGGACCCCGACCCGAGCTATCACGACCTCGAGTTCATCCCGGCGCTCGCGCCGCTGGGCAACATCGCCTACATCATCAAGGCGCGTGTCACCCTGCTGCGCGACCTGGGCAGCGCGGTGTCGCCGTTCAACTCGTTCCTGTTCCTGCAGGGGCTCGAGACCCTGCACCTGCGGATGGTGCGCCACTCGGAGAACGCGCTCGCCGTGGCCAAGTGGCTGGCCACGCACGCCAAGGTCGCGTGGGTCAACTACCCGGGCCTCGAGTCGAGCCCGGAGCTGGTGCGCACGCGGAAGTACCTGCCGCGCGGCGCCGGCGCGATCCTCGGGTTCGGCGTCAAGAGCGGCCTCGCGGGCGGCCGTCGCTTCATCGACTCGCTGAAGCTGGTGTCGCACCTCGCCAATGTCGGCGACGCCAAGACGCTCGCGATCCACCCGTCGAGCACGACCCACCAGCAGCTCAGCCCCGAGGAACAGCGCGCGACCGGCGTGACGCCGGACTACGTGCGGCTATCGGTCGGGCTCGAGCACATCGACGACATCCTCGCCGATCTCGACCAGGCCCTGGCCGGGACCTAGCCCCGGGAACCCCGATGCCCATCCTGCTGCCCGACCCGCACCCGCACGCGCGCTTCGCGATCCCCGCGGGCGACGTCGCCGGGCAGCCGCGCGTCCGGATCGGCATCGTCAACATCATGCCGCGGCTCGAGGCGTACGAGCCGTACCTGCTCGCGCCGCTCGCTCACCAGCGCGAGCTCGTCGAGCCGGTGTTCCTCCGGCTCGGCTCGCACGGCTACCAGAGCAGCGACCACGCGCACCTCGATCGGTTCTACCGCGCGTTCGACGCCGCGGTCGGCGAGGCGCCGCTCGACGGGCTGATCGTGACCGGCGCGCCGGTCGAGGAGCTACCGTTCGAGCAGGTCCACTACTTCCGCGAGCTCGAGGACATCCTCGGCTACGCGCGCCGCCACATCGCGACCACGCTGGGCCTGTGCTGGGGCGGCATGGCGATCGGCCAGCTGCTCGGGATCGGCAAGCGCGGCTACGCCAAGAAGCTGTTCGGCGTGTTCGAGGACCGTGTGCTGGTCGCCGACCACGACGTGCTCGAGGCGAACCCGTTTCGCTGTGCGAACAGCCGGCACTCGGGCGTCGTCGAGGACGACCTCGAGCGCGCGGCACGCACCGGCGAAGTCCGGGCGCTGTCGCGCGGCGAGCACACCGGGTACTCGATGTTCGAGACCACCGACCGGCGCTACCTCGCGCACCTGGGGCACCCGGAGTACGACGCCGAGCGGCTCGCGTTCGAGTGGCGGCGCGACCGCGAGCTCGGCCGCACCGACGTCGATGCACCTGCCGGATTCGATCCCGAAGCGCCCGCGACGGTCTGGCGCGGCCATCGCAACGGCGTGTTCGGCGGCTTCGTCGCCCGCGCTGCAGGCGCAAAGCCGATCGCGGCCGGCGCGCCCGCGAAGTAGACTCGCCCGACATGCAGCGGATCCTGCTCGTGCGCCACGGCGAAACCGCGTGGAACGCGCTCGGCAAGCTACAGGGCCACACCGACATCGAGCTCAACGACGTCGGCCGCGCCCAGGCGCGCTCGCTGGCCGCGGGGCTCGGCAGCGCCGCGGTCACGGCGGTGTGGACCAGCGACCTGCGACGCGCCCGCGAGACCGGTGCGATCATCGCCACCGCGCTGGGGCTGCCCTCGCCGACGGTCGATCCCGAGCTCCGCGAGCGAGCCTTCGGCGTGTTCGAGGGGCTCACGCGCAGCGAATGCGAGACCCTGCATCCGGACGCGTGGCGCGACTGGATCGCGCAGTCCGGCTCGCCGCCCGGCGGAGAGCTCCGCGTCGATGCCATCGCGAGGATGGGCCGCGCGCTCACCCGGATCGCCATGACTGCAACGACCGCGGCCACCAGCGACGGCGCGATCCTCGTCGTCTCGCACGGCGGCGTGATGCGGCTGTGGCTGATGGACCTGCTGGGCACCACGATCCCGCTCGTCGCCAACGGCACGACCTACGTCGTCGAACACGACGGCACCGCGTTTCGCGCCGAGTTGCGGACCTAGGACGCTGCTTCCGCCAACATTCTGGTCATCACGATTTCTGCAGAACCTGCCCCCAACACGGCATCACGTTCAAGTTCGCTGATGTTCGGACAATTCAACGGCTCCTCGGCGACGACGCGGTTGGCATCGTTGTCAGCGTATTGCACGCGCCATGCCCGCTTTGCGAGTTCGTCACGTCGTACAAACGGTGGCATCGGCCATTCCTCACGCCTCCAGAACGGGAGCTGTCCGACGATGGGCCATGTTTTATCGAGCAACGAGAGGTCGCCCACACGAGCCACTCGCAACGCATCCTGCGGGCGAAGGCTTTCACGTCGTCGGCAGAGGGAACTGCTTGCCAAGCAGGCCCGAACAGATACGCCAGTAGGATTGCCCCTTGGGGCGACGTTCGAGCGACAAGGCCAGTCGCATATCCACCGTGTCGAAGTGGAACCGCAAACAAGGTGCCTTCTTTGTAGGGAAGCATCACGAATCCATCATGCATCGTACACGTATCTCTCCTTCCCGTCAGCAAGTACGTGCTGTCGAGCCGTCTCGGTGACCGCGCCGAAGCGCTGGACATTCAGGCGTGCGTCGCGAAGCGTCATGTGATTCGGCCCGCTGACGTGGTCGGCATCGCTCGTTCCGTCGTCCTCCCAGAAGCACACGCGGCAAATTTGATGTGCACCGCGCTCACTCAGACTTCGGTATCTGCAACAAGGGCACGTTGCTAGCAGTTCGACCTCGCCGTCCACCGCTTCTTCGCGTCCTATTGTCACAATCTCTCCCTCAAGATAGGAATTGAGCACCCCTGTGTATGAGCGCCGCAAAGCGACGAGCAGAAGGGGATCATAGAACTCCCGATTCGGATCGTTCGGTTGGTCCGAGCGTGTGATCACAGCTTTCAAAAGATCCGGAAGAGCCTCACACTCGGGATCATCAGCGTCAATGGACCACCAATCAAGCAGCATCGCCTCGCGCTCCTCGGGCGAGAGTCTGACGAGATCTCGTCGTGCCAATATATCAATCGCTTCGTGTCTGATCATGAGCTCACCGTGTGGCTACAGCCAGCTCGGCCCACGCGCTGAACAATCTCACATGAGTTATTGATCACCGGGAGCCTCGCGACATGACCAGCGATCACCCTGGGCCGGCGCTGGAACAGATTGCAAGTCTCGGCCAGCTTGGTATCGCGCTGGTCCCGAGTGATGAAGAACGCATTGTGCGTCGTGAGTTTGCGCAGATCAGCCCCGACCGCCCCGACCCCGCGCGGTCATGAGGCGCCCCGCGACCACTCGGCGCGCACCGCCTCGCGTAGCGCCGGCGTGCTCAGCAGCTCGATCGCGGTCTTGGCCAGCGCGCGGGCGGCGTCGAGCGCGGTCTCGGCGCCCCGGTCACTCGCCGCGGCGGCCGCGAACCGGTGCTCGTGGCACAGCGCCTCGCCCTTGTCGACGATCGCCAGGTAGGGATGGATCGACGGAACGACGTGCGACACGTCGCCCATGTCGGTGCTGCCGGAGCCGGCCCCCGGATCGGCCTCGGCGGCGCGGCGGCCGCGCGCTGCGAGGTGCTCGCCGAACACCCGCGCCAGGGTCAGGTTGTTGCGCATGTCCTTGTAGCCGGGCCGGATCCGCAGCGCGAGCTCGACACCGCTGGCCAGCGCGGCACCCCGCGCACAGCGCTCGACGATCGCTCGGACCCGCGCGAGCTCGTCGACGTCGTACGCCCGTACGCTGAACTCGCACGCCGCGCGCTCGGGGATGATGTTGACCGCCTGGCCGCCGTTGGTGATGTAGCCGTGGACCCGCACGCCGTCCTTGAAGTGGATGCGCTGGCCGTCGATCAGCCGGAACGTGTCCATGCAGGCGGTGAGCGCGCTCGCACCGACATGCGGCGCGGCGGCGGCGTGCGACGGCACGCCGGTGAACTCGAACGTCAGCCACAGGCTGGCCAGCGCGGGCTTCGCGAGCACGTCGCGATCGAACGGGTGAAACATCATCGCCGCGTCGAGGCCGTCGAACGCGCCGGCCTCGATCAGCTTGATCTTGCCGCCGCCGCCCTCCTCGGCCGGCGTGCCGATCAGCACGACCTCGCCGCCCGTGGTCGCGACGACGCGCGCCGCGGCGAGGAACGCACCGACCGCGCCGGCGGCGATCAGGTTGTGGCCGCACGCGTGGCCGATCTCGGGCAGCGCGTCGTACTCGGCGAGGATCGCGACCCGGGCGCCGCCCGCGGTGCCGGCGCGCGCGCGCAGCGCCGTCGGCAGGCTGCCGAGCCCGCGCTCGACCGCGATCCGGCGCGACGCGACCAGCTCGGCGATCCACGCCGCCGCCTTGACCTCCTGGAACCGGAGCTCGGGGTGGGCGTGCAGGTTCGCCGACAGCGCGATCAGATCGCGGGCGTCCGCGGACACCGCATCATCGATCGCGGCGCTGAGCGAGTGCGGAATCGTCATGCCGGAACGATCGACCCGGCGCGCCGGCGGCGTCAATAGCGCGCGCTGCGCAGCCAGGTCCCGCCCGATCGACGCGGCCTACATCGACCGACGGCGGCCGCCAGCGTCGTGGCACGTGCTCAGAACGCTGGCCGACGCCGTCGTGCGGCGGCGAGCGCCGTGGAACATCACGTGGCACGAGCGTGCTATCTGTTGGCCGGGAGGTCACGCTCCGCCCGGAGGGCCGCATCCACCAAGCGGTGGTGGGGATGGTTGGTTGGCATCGGGCTCTCTTCACGGGCCGCCAGGCGCCGGCCTCGATAGATACTCCTTCGATTGCGCTTCGTTTTTCAGCGGCGTCACTTTGTCGGGATCGATGCGGATCATCAGATAGTCGATGTGATCGTCGATCTTGGTAAACCAGTGCCCCGTCCCGGCAGGAATGACCACGACATCGCCGGGATGCAGGTCATACGCAACGCCGTTCTTGATATCCGAACCGTTGTTGCCTGGTCCGTTGAATTCGATGACCGTCCGCAGCGTGTTCGGGCGGCGCTGTCGATTCGTGATATCCGCCCCGAGCACAAGCGTCGCGGTACCATCGATAATGTGATAAACTTCGCTGACCTGATCGTGTTCCGCTACGGAACTCTCCGCAGGCTTGTCCAGCTTGCGCCGATGTACCATGCCGATGCCGATATGGGACCTTCCGATCTCGATGTCTCGCACTTGCTGGTCCAACAGCTGCTCGGCAATCGCTTTCTTTGCGTAGGCCTGTAGCTCCAACAATGAAATGTACGTTCCGGGGCACATGTTGCACGTCGGTTGCGGGTCGGTCGGATTGACCTTTGTCTGAGCTGGCGGAACAGCTGCGCAGCCGGCGCCGAGGGCGAGTCCCAAGATCATTGTTTTCATGTGAACCTCGTCGTTGGTGTCAATTGCTTTCCTGTTGTGGCGTGACGAGGCAATGCTGGTACGCCACGAGCCCGGGGGGAAGGCCCGTCTGGACCGTTGCGTCGCCCGCCTGCCAGGACGCGAGCCCGGTGACGCTCCCCGTCACGGCATCGGCCCAGGGGCTCAGCCCGATCCCAGCCCGGCGATGCCGACGTGGTCTCGCGTCTCGAGTGGGTGCCGACTCGTAACGGCGGCTGACGATGGCGCGTGTTGACGCCGACTCCGTGCTGCTAAACCACCGAGGCGCCCAGCGGCGGCAGCGTTGCGACGTCGGTGCGAGCACGCCCGCCGCCAGCGCCGGCGTGCCGGTGCTCCGGTCGCGAGTGGTCCGGGCCCGCGCTCAGCGCCGGCCGAGGGCGGGTGGGTTGTAGCGCTCAGCGGGAACCGAGCCCTCGGCGCCGCCGCTGATCAGCACCGTGCCGTCGCACAGCGCGACCGCCTGATGCGCCGCGCGGGCGGTGTGCATGTGGTCGGTCGCGACGACGTCGACCTGGCCGTCGTGCGGATCGAGCCGCGCGATGTACGCGCTGCTGACCGGGGGTTGATCCGGCGCCGTCCGGCCGCCGGTGAGCAGGATCCGGCCGTCGGGCAGCGTCGTCGCGGCGATCTCGATGACGCCGGCCTCCGCCGGCAGGTCACCGGCGTCGATGAACCCGCCGTCCACGGAGAACAGCTCGAGCCGCCGGACCGGCATGCCGGCGGCATCGAGGCCGCCGATGATGAGCACGCTGCCGTCGGGCATGAGCGCCGCGGCGTGGCCGTGGCGCGGCACGCTCATGGTCGCCGTGAACGTGGCGAGGATCGCGCCACTGAGCGGCTTGAACAGCTCGGCGAGCGCGATCGGCGCGCCGGCCGCGTCGAGGCCGCCGACGATCAGCACCGGCGCGCCGACGTCGTCGCCCAGCCGCGTGGCGGTGTGGCCGGCGCGCGGCGTGGTGAGCGGACCGTCGAGCTTGCTGATGTCGAGCGACGCACCGTCCTCGGCGATCATGTCGATCTCTCCCGACGGCTGCAGCGATCCCGGCACCGTGCCGCCGACCACGACCACCCGGCCGTCGGTCAACGCAGTTGCGGTGCTGTCGGTGCGCGCCAGCTCGGGGCCGTCGAACAGATCGATGCCGCGCTCGTCGATCACCTCGACGAACGTCGCGCCCACGCCGCTGATCGCGCCCCCCAGCACGACGACCCGCGGTGGATCGGTACCGACCATCGCCTGGACGGCCCCGTCGCGCGCCGTGACCGAGCCCAGCACGGTGAGCTTGGCGGTCAGCGGGTCGTAGCGCTCGACCACCGAGACCGGCGCACCGCTGGCGTCGTCGCCACCGACCAGGAGCCCGGTGCCGAAGTACGGGATCCCGAACCCGCCGACGCGCGGCACCGGTGCGGCGTCGAGGCCGGCGAACCGGACGCTGCGCGAGAAGAACAGGTGCGGCGTCGGTGGCGTCCCGGCGGGCGTGACCGCGAACGCGCAGGTCCGGCCGTACGCGATGATGCTGGCGCCGATGAACCCCGACATGTGCATCACCAGGTCGTCGCCGAACGGCACGCCGGCCAGCTCGATGCGCTCGCCGCGCGCGAACGTCTGCGCCACCAGATCGCGCTCGCTCCCCGCGTGGGCCACCGTCAGCGTGATCTCGTCGAGTGGCGTCGCGGTCGCCTCGACATCATCGACCGGCACATCGATCACCGGATCGACGATCGCCGGGGCGTCACCACATGCGGCGAGCCCGGACGCGATCACGAACCAGCCGTTGCGAGCGCGGTTCGCTAGGGCCACGTGAAGACCGGCTTGGCCGTCCAGGTCGACGGCGTGGTGCTCTGGTTGAACGCGGCGGTCACCGGGATCAGGATCGCCGCGGCGATCACCGCGGCGCCCGCGGCCCAGGTCCACCGCGACTCGTACCAGTGCGACTTGGTGACCGGCACGAGCAGCTCGTGCACGGCCCCGGCGAGCGGCGTCACGTCTCCGGTGATCGCCACGGTTCGCCGATCGCGCTCGCGGCCGTCCGCGCTGACCAGCCGCGCGGTGCCGATCCCGCTGCGGATCTCGACCGCCACGAATGCCCGCGCGCCCACGAGACGCGCCTGGATCAGGACCTCGTCGTCGGTCGGAGGAGCCAGCACGGGGTTGCGCGCGACGACCAGCTGGTCGCCGGTCAGCTCGACACGGGTGCCCCACGGGGCACGGTCGGGGCACGTCACGTGGACCCAGTGCGAGCCGACCAGCGGCTGCGCCGACCCGACGACGCTGGCCGCGGCGCCGTCGATCTGGACCGTGCAGCCGGCGGGCGCATCGACCGCGAGCGTCGCCCGCTTGCGGTCCGCGAGCGCCTGGTGGACCCGCGCCAGCTCGCTCGCCACCCGCGGCGGGAACCGCGCGGGGTCGAGCACGCGCACGGGATCGATCGTCACCGACGTGACCAGCTCGTCCCAGTACGCGTTGAGCTCACCCTGCTGGATCTTCACGAGTCCGCGGTACAGAAATAGATCGGCGAGCTGGGCCTGCGCCAGCCCCGCCGCGCCAGTCCGATCGGCGAGCGCCCGCGCCTCGTCGAGCGTGGCCCACGCATCCTCATAGCGGAGCGCGTCATAGGCCTCGATCGCGCGCTTGAGCGTGCTCGCGGTGGCGGGAACCGCCTCGGCGGTCGGCGAGCGGTCGATCACGGCAGCCCCGGCGCGCCGCGCGACGTCGTCGATCGGCCCCAGCCTGGCGCCGGGGGCCCAGATCACGACGACGTCGGCCGCCGGCGCGGCCATCCCGGGCGACGCCCCCAGGGTGGCGGACACGACGATGGCGGCGGCGACGAGCCAGGAACGCAACTTGTGCACGCTCACGGAGTTTCAGTCGGTCCGGAGCGGGGGTCAACCTCACGCTATAGTGTTGGTGATGCCACGTGCACGTCCGCTCGGTCGCTACGAGCTCCTCCGACCGCTCGCCCGGGGCGGGATGGCGGAGGTGTTCCTGGCGCGCCGCCGCTCCGCTGGCATCGAAAAGTGGCTCGTCGTCAAGCGAATGCGGCCCGAGACCACTGGCGACCCGCGGTTCCTCGATCTGTTCGTTCGCGAGGCACGGCTGTCGATGAGCCTCGTCCACCAGAACATCGTCCCGGTGTTCGATTTCGGCAAGATCGACAACCAGGTATTCCTCGCGATGGAGCGCGTCGAGGGCAAGGACCTCGGCTCGAGCCTGTCGCGCGCGGCGACCCATCGGCTGCCGCCGCTGCTCGCGGCGTTCATCGCCGCCGAGTGCTGCCAGGCGCTCGACTATGCCCACCAGCGCCGGGGGCCCGACGGGGTCGCGCTCGGCATCGTTCATCGCGACGTGACGCCGCGCAACGTGCTCCTGTCGTGGTCCGGCGAGGTCAAGCTGACCGACTTCGGGATCGCCGCGCTCGCCGGCGACGCCACCTCCCGGCTGCTCGGGACGCCGCACTACATGGCGCCCGAGCAAGCGCGCAGCGAGCCGATCGATCCGCGCGCCGACCTCTACGCGATCGGACTGATCCTGCGCGAGGCCGTCAGCGGCAGCAGGCCGCGTCCCGGGGCCGACCGCGACACGATCCTCGATGCCGCGCGGCGCGCCGAGCTGTTGCCGTGGCCCCACCTGGCCGCCACGGCCCCGGAACCCGCGAGCTCGCTCGCGCTCGGCTCGGACGAGACCACCGAGGTCCCGCAGATCCTGCAGATCCCGCCGCTACCCGCCGACGAACCGCCCCCGCCTGCCCTGGTCGCGATCATCGATCGCGCCACCGCGGCGCTGCCCGACGATCGCTATCCCGATGCGCGCTCGATGCTCGAGGAGATCGACAGCTTCATCGTCGGCCAGCGCGCCGCGCACAAGGCCGAGTCGCCCGCTCGCCAGCTCGCCGCCTGGCTCGGCAGCGTCTGGGAAGGCGCGCGCGACGATATCGAGAGCGACGCCACGATCCAGGCCGAGCACCTGCTCAGCTTCCTCGATGATGGCGCGTTCGATGCGCTCGGAACCGGCACGGTGCGCTCGCTGGCGGCGACCGCCGCGGACGAGGTTCACGTGAGCGCGCCCGAGCCTGTGGGGCCAGCAGCGCCACCACGGACCGCGCTGCCGTTGCGCCCGTCGAGCTCCGCGATCCTTGCGCCCGCCAGCGCCGCCCCGGCCCCCGGTTCGCCGGCTCGTTCGGCCGATCTACCGCTGCGGGCCTCGCGGATCTCGTCGAGCAACACCACGGTCGCCTCCGGCTCGTTCCACGCGATCCCGGCGGCCGACGACCACGCCAGTCGCGAGCCCGCACCGGTTGCCATCTCGCCGTCGGCGACCGACGTGGCCGCGCCGGCCGACGTGGCCGCGCCGGCCGCCCTGGCGGGTCCGACACGCCATGCCTCGCGACCGATCTCACTGGTGATGAGCCTGCTGCTCGTCGCGGTCGTGACCGGAGGCGGGGTCTTTCTGCTTACCAAGAACGACCGCGCGACGCCGGCATCCACGGCGGCTCCCGAACGGGCAGCCGCAGGGCAACCAGCCGCAGGGCAACCAGCCGCAGGGCAGCCAGCCGCAGGGCAGCCAGCCGCAGGACAACCAGCCGCAGGGCAACCAGCCGCAGGACAATCAGCCGCAGGACAATCAGCCGCCGGACAACCAGCCGCAGGACAATCAGCCGCAGGACAATCAGCCGCCGGACAATCAGCCGCTGGACAGCCAGCCACCGGACAGCCAGCCGCCGGACAATCAGCCGCCGGACAACCAGCCGCAGGACAATCAGCCACCGGACAATCAGCCGCCGGACAATCAGCCGCCGGACAGCCAGCCGCCGGACAGCCAGCCGCCGGACAGCCAGCCACCGGACAGCCAGCCGCCGGACAGCCAGCCGCCGGACAGCCGGCCACCGGACGCTCCCATGCTGGGCGGCCGGCCACCGGACGCCCTCTCAACGCACGGCCCACCACCCCCGAACCGGTGATCAACGGACAGCCGAAGCAGGGCAGCCGTGGTCGCGCGACCACCCCGAGCAGCGATCCGACGAAGCCACCGATGTGCCGCGTCCGGATCAACTTGACGCCGTGGGCCTACTACACGGCCGACGACGACACCACGCGGCACGAGACGCCGGGCACGATCGATCTCGCTCCCGGGATTCACCGGCTGCACGTGTGGAATCCGGAGCTCCACATCGAGCGCGAGATCGCGATCAACGTGCCGGTCGACCGCGACACCATGAATTACAGCGAGCCACTCGAGCCGTCGACGCTGCTGCCTGGGCCGGGTTCATCGCGGTAGCTGCGCCCGCGACGGCTCGACAATCGGTACGAGCGTCGGTTTCGGCCCGCGGCGTGGAGTAGAGTTGGCGCCCCAGACTACGGAGGTTCGCATGCGCTTGCACCCCGCATTGTTGTCACGTTCCGCACGCCTCGCAGCGGCGCTCGCTGCGGTCGCCTTGCTCGGCGGCACGCCACACGGTGCGCTCGCCGACAAGCCCCACAAGCCCGAGCTGCATGGCCAGCACTGGGTAGCGATCACCGGCAAGCCGCTCGGGGCCCAGGCCGGCGCGACGATCTTTCAGCGCGGCGGCAACGCAGTGGATGCCGCGTGCGCGATGCTCGCGGCGGTCACCACGATGTGGGACACGCTCAGCTGGGGCGGCGAGACCCAGGCGCTGATCTATGACCCGATCAAGAAGAAGGTCATCGGGATCAATGCGCTCGGCGTGGCCCCGACCGGCGCGACCCCTGAGTTCTTCAAGTCGCAGAACATGAAGTATCCGCCGGAGTACGGCCCGCTCGCGGCGGTGACGCCGGGAACGCCGGGTGGCCTGTTCACGATGCTCGCCGAGTACGGCACGATGAGCCTCGCCGACGTGCTGGCCCCCGCGCTGCAGCTCGCCGATGGCTACCCGGTGGAGACCGAGTTGTCCAAGGTGATCGAGCGCAACAAGGACAAGATCAAGCAGTGGCCGTACTCCAAGGCGGTCATGCTGCCTCACCTCGGCCAGACTCGCGAAGGGCCGGCGCCGGGCGAGATCTTCCGCCAGCCGGATCTCGCCATCACGCTGCGCAAGCTCGTCGAGGCCGAGGCGCAGGCGCTGCACGCCGGCAAGGACCGCAAGCAGGCGATCTACGCCGCCAACGACCGGTTCTACCGCGGCGACATCGCCGCCGAGCTGGTCCGCTCCGTGAAGGAGCAAGGCGGCCTGTTCACGATGGAGGATCTGGCCAAGTGGCAGGTCCACATCGAGGAGCCGGTCTCGACCACGTACCGCGGCATCACGGTCTACAAGCTCACCACGTGGGTCCAGGGCCCCGCGATGCTGCAGGCGCTGAACATCCTCGAGAACATGGATCTCAGGGCGATGGGCTACAACAGCTCGCGCTACATTCATGCGCTCTATCAGTCGATGAGCCTGGCGTTCGCCGATCGCGACTTCTACTACGGCGATCCGTACGTGCCGCCGGCCGAGCCGATCAAGGGCCTTTTGTCCAAGGCGTACGCCAAGGAGCGCTTCAAGCTGATCAACTGGACCAAGAACGATCTGACGATCGGCCCCGGCGATCCGTATCCGTTCCAGGGCGAGAAGAACCCGTACCGCGGGCTGCTCGACCGTTGGCGCACCACCGGCGCCGCGGCCGCCAAGACCACGGGGGGCGCCGCGGCGGGCGCGTCGGCCAGCATCACCACGAGCGCCGCCCCCGCGGTCGTCGCAGCGATCGATCCAGCGAGCCGCCCGGTCGACGACAAGTTTCTCAGCGAGTTCATGGCCGGGACCACCTCGATCGAGGCCGCGGACGACAAGGGCTGGGTCGTCTCGATCACGCCGAGCGGGGGCTGGACGCCCGCCGTGATCGCCGGCAAGACCGGCGTCGGCCTGAGCCAGCGGATGCAGAGCTTCGTGCTCGACGCGGCCGAGGATCCGTTCAATGTCGTGGCGCCCGGCCAGCGGCCGCGCTCGACCCTGACGCCAACCCTGGCGCTCAAGGATGGCAAACCCTATCTGTCGTTCGCGGTCCAGGGCGGCGACAGCCAGGATCAGAACCTGCTGCAGTTCTTCCTCAACGTCGTCGAGTTCGGGATGAACGTGCAGGAGGCGTGCGAGGCGCCCAATATCAATAGCTATCAGATGCGCAGCTCGTTCGGCGCCCACGATACGCGGCCCGGCCACATGCTGGTCAATCAGCAACTCCCATCCTGGGTGCGCACCGAGCTCGAGCGCATGGGCTACACGCTGAACATGGGCGCGCGGACCACCGGGCCGATCAACGCGCTGTACTTCGATCGCGAGCACGGCACGATCTGGGGCGGCTCGAGCGACGACGGCGACGACTACGGCATCGCCTGGTAGCGCTGGACCGCCGCCCGCGACGACCGTCTGTACCGGACCGGGCGCTCGGCGCACGCTACGCTGGGGCATGCTGCTCGCCCAGATCTCGGATCTCCATATCACCGAGCCCGGTCTGCGGGTCTGCGGGCGAGTCGACACCGGAGCGTACCTGCGGCGCTGCGTGACCCGCCTCGGCGCGCTCGCGACGCCGCCCGCGGCCGTCGTCGTCACCGGCGATCTCGTCGATCGCGGGACGGTCCGCGAGTACGAGACCCTGCGCGAGCTGCTCGCGCCGCTCGCGATGCCGGTGTATCTGCTGCTCGGCAATCACGATGACCGCGCGGCGTTCCGCGCGGTGTTCGGCGATGTCCCGTACCTGCGCGGGCTGGGCGACCACGTGCAGTACGCGTTCGACGTCGGTGCGCTGCGCGTGCTCGCGCTCGATACCCACGATCCGGGCCACTCCGGGGGCCGGCTGTGTGCGACCCGGCGCGCGTGGCTCGCCCACGAGCTCGAGGCGGCACGCGACCGCGCCGTGGTGATCGCGATGCATCACCCGCCGTTTGCGACCGGCATCGCGTTCATGGACAAGGCCGGCCTCGATCGCGAAGACGCTACCGCGCTGGCTGCGATCGTCGCGCGCCACCCCAACGTCGAACGCGTGATCTGCGGCCATTTGCACCGGTCGATCCAGGCGCGATTCGCCGGCACGGTCGCCTCGACGTCACCGTCGTGTGCGCATCAGGTGGCGCTCGGCTTCACGCCCGCCTCGGTCGCCGGCTTCACGTTCGAACCGCCGGCGTTCGTCCAGCACCTATGGATCGACTCGGTGCTGGTCTCGCATCTCACGCAGATCGATCCGTTCGACGGGCCGTTCGCGTTCTAGCGCCGCGGCTGCGAACCGGTCGCGGGCGCGGTCGTCGACCAGATCGCCCCACACGATGGCGGGCCGCCCGTAGGTCGGCGAGCCCCGACGGTGCGCTCCGAAGGCGGCGCGAATTATGGATCCGCAGAACACAGCGCCGTTGCTCCCGGAGCCTGCTTGCGCTGCGGTTGAATTTCTCTGCCGGCCCTTCAGCGCGGCTGCGACCGCGAGCGGCGCTGAGCACGCTTCTTGATCAGCCCGCGGGCGGCGCGATTGCGTGGGCGAGCCCCTGCTGCAGATTGCGACGGCCTCGAGATTTGTGTCGGCTCCTCGTCTTCACTACGCTAGGCCAAACTCGTACGTGGTCAGAGCGCAGGTGGCGCACTGCGCGCGATCGCGAATCGGTAGGAGACAAGGATGACTGAGCACGCAGACAAGCAATCGAGAAGTGCGCTTTCCCGGGAGCTCGACGCAACCTCCCCTCCGACACCCGGCAAGCGCACGCAGGTCGAGCTCAGCTATCGCGACGAACTCGAGGCACCGCCGGTACAGAGAGCCAGTCAGTCGACTGCCAGACACGAGGTCCTCGATCGTCCGCGCCCGACCGTACAATCCGTGTTCGGCAGCCATCTCGCGGAGCGCGGGGACCGGGTCGTCCAGCGCCGCGTGCAGTCCACCGCCAGCGCCGCCGCGGACCCCGGCGCGGTCCGCGACGCGGCGGCGCTCGGCACCAGCGGCGCGGGAGGCCCGCTTCCCCACCTCGATACCATCCAGCGCTCGTTTGGTTCTCACGACGTGACGTCGGTCCGCGCCCACACCGATCGGGCGGCCGCCGCGGGCGCCGCTGCGATGGGCGCCTCGGCGTTCGCGACGGGGAGTCACATCGCGTTTGCCGGCGTGCCCGATCTCCACACCGCCGCGCACGAGGCCGCGCACGTGATCCAGCAGCGCGATGGCGTGCACCTCAAGGGTGGTGTGGGCGAAGAAGGCGACGCCTACGAGCAGCACGCGAACGCGGTGGCCGATCGGGTGGTCGCGGGCCAGTCGGCGCAGAGCCTGCTCGATTCGAAAGCCGGCACCGGGAACGCCGTCGGCTCCGGGGCGATTCAGCGCGTGGTGTGCAGGCAAGGTGGCCAGTACTGGAGCTCGCTGGATCCAGCCACGAAGTTCGACAACGCACGCGACGCGAGAGCCCACAACAATGCACTGGTGGAGGCGAAGCGGGCCGCGTCTGCTGCGAGGACGTCCGCGGCGGGGTCTACATCAACGGCTGCGCCCGGCCCCACCCCCTTGGCTGCACCGGTCGCAAGTGCGGGGGTGGGAGGCTCGGCCAGTCTCGGGGCGGCGGCAAGCGCCGGGACCCCGGCGCTGTGGCCTGCCGCAGCCGCCGGACCTTCGGCTGCTCCGCTTTCGCCGTCTCCTCCTTCGTCCCCCGGACCCATGGTCGGCTCACCGATACGCCCCAGCCTCCGCGACTTCATCGCCGCCCACGCGCCGGTCCCCGACGACGAGGATGATCCCCTTGCGGTCGGCGAAGTGGAAGAGTACTCGGCGACCACCGCGAAGCAGCGAGGCCGCAAGGGCGACTTGATTACCGGCGACCACATCCCCTCGAATGCGTCGAACCAGCGCCGGCAGTCGGGCGGCGCGAACAAGATTCGCGATCAAGGTCTGACCCTGGCGGTCTCCGACGCCGATCACAAGGGGCTCAGCAGAACGTATGGCGGACGAAACAAACCGGAGAAGATCCAGGCGGATGCCACCAACCCTGCAGCGGCGATATACCAAGATAGTCACGCCTACACCCATGGGCTGCGTGGCCAAGGCAGGCTGACCGCGCCCACCGTCGGCGGCCTGGCGAATCTCTATGTCCATCAGGCGGCCCGCGGTATTGCCCCCACGCACCAGACGAATGACTTGTTCGATCACTACGCACGCGCCACGGTGCCGCCGGCCGCTGGAGGCTCAGCCGCGCCCACGACGGCTTCGTCGTCCTCGTCGCATGCCGCGGCCGGCCCGGGTACGAGTGCGGTGCCGCCGGCCGTCGCGCCCGGTGGGGGAGTGCTGCCGCCCGCCGCTCCAGCGCACCCTGCCAGCGCCGCGGGAGCTCTCGCAGCGGGCGCGCCGAGCCATGTGGCAGCCGCACCCTCGGGTGCCATGGATGTGGACGAGGAAGAGGACAAGGAAGGTTGAGCGGTGCGCTGACGTCCAGGTCTGCTGGCACATTGGCGGCATGACCGGCTCGCTCGGCACCGCCGCGTGCATGGCTGTTCGCTGTCTGTGCTGGGGCCGCGCGATCGCCAAGCACGCCATGAACAGTGACGATGGTCGCAGTCGCACCCAGTCCTGGAGCTCGGCGATTGCCTTCGTCAGCCGGCGGCTAGCACCGCGGCACGAACCGTCGCGGCGCGGCGCGGCTCACCTCGCCGCGGTGAAGCGGATGGGAAGAGCCTCGGGCCCGACAAAGCCGGCCAGCTGCGAGCGGTGCACGGGCTCGCCAGCCAGGCCGAGGCCAGGGAGCCGCTGCGCGAGGATGGGGAGGGCCTCGCGCAGCTCGACGCGGGACAGCTGGGCGCCGAGGCAGAAATGCGGACCAAGCCCGAAGCTCAGCTGCGCCGGACGATCGGCCTCGATGTTGAATCGAGTGTCGCCGAACACGGCGGCCTCATCGTGGGCGGCGGCGACCATCAGCCACAAGCGGGTGCCGGCGGCGATCGGGGTCCCTCGGTACTCGAGATCCTCGGTGGCGACCCGCCACACGATCGGCGCCACACCGTTCGCCCGCAGGACCTCCTCGGTGGCGTTTTCAGCCAGCGCGGGCTGGGAGGCGAGCCGCGCCCACTGCTCGGGATGCCGGGCGAAGATCTCGAGGGCGAGGCCGAGCTGGCCCCGCGTGCTGTCCTGACCGGCGAGGACGAGCCCTGCCACGTTGGCCCGCAGCTCCTCCGAGTCCAGCTCGCCATGGTCGCCGTCCAAGGCGTGGACGAGCGTGGTGACCAGATCTTGCTGCGGGTCCTGGCGGCGCTCGTCGACGATGCGGTCGATCGACTCGTACAGTCCAGCCAAGGCCGCCTCGATCTCGGTCAGGTGCTGCGGAACCTGGTAGCCGATGATGCTGGCGAGCGCTTTGCCCCACGCCACGAACTGCTCGTGTTCCGCTTCGGGCAGGCCGATCAGCTCGGCCATCACCCGGGGTGGGTAGTGATCGGCGAAGGCCGACATGAATTCGCACGCTCCATCGGCGGCGAACCGGTCGATGAGACCGTGGACGATCTCCCGCATCCGGGGCCGCAGGCGGTTGACGGCGGCTACGGTGAACGCCGGGGCGAGGAGCCGGCGCAGCCGGTCGCGGCCGGGCCCCTCGACGTTGAGCAGGAAGCGCCGCCACATCTCGAACAGCGGTCCTGCGCTGACGCCCTGGGCGCGGAGGTGGTCCACCCCGACCTGGCGCAGGCGTCGGTCCTTCAGCAGGGCCTGGCAATCGTCATAGCGAAGCACGGCGATCCCGAGCGGCGTCTGGGCACACCAGCACCGCCGGGCGGCCTCGGCGGTCTGCGGCGAGCTCACCCGAAACGCAGGGTCCAGGATGTCGAGCGTAGCAGGGCCAGCGTCGGTCATCATGCAGTGCATGATGCCTGCGAGCCATCGGAGTGTCTATCGTGGAGTACGCGGCCATGTGGAGTTTACATGGGCACTTCATGAGCGATTTCAACTCAGAAACAGGCTGAGCTGCGCAAACTGGATTAGTTGAGTACAGGTGTATGTACGGGCCGCGCCAGTCATCGACGAGCTCGCGAATATCTACGCTGGTCCGGCGGCGCGCGGTGTGCTGCTGACCGCGACGATGAAGAAGCAGACGAGGCACCGGCTCGCCACGGCGCCGACTCGTAGCGCCGCACTTCGCCACAGCGGTCACGCACCAAATCCTCTCTGCGGGAGCACGGTCGGCTACTGCCACGACTGTGGGGCTCGAAGATCCAGCGAGACGGATAATATTCCAGCGCTCGTGTCCAAGACCAGGCCGGACACCTCGAGATCTGTCGTTTGGCGGACAAGCGACGAGTCGCCACTCTAAACCCGGCCCCAGCACTCCTCAGGCACTCTGCAACCCTGGCAAATATTGGCCATTTCCGGTTAAGTAAGTAGTCCTGCACGAAGAGAGCGCACATGCTTGCTTCGGCGATCCGATCTCGATGGAAGCGCGTGGGCTGAACCGTGCTACCGTCGAAGGCCTCCGTGAGATGTATGGCAACGCGATTGCGGCCGGAGGTGACAAGTTGCGGAACACGCTTCTTCTGCCGAGGCTACCGAGGACACAATTGATGAATCGGATCCTTGAGTTATGGCCGAATTAGCGATAGTGGCAAAGGAGGTCCGACGGCATTGGCTGTCGCAAGGCCTTCAGGTGTCTCCGGTCACGCAAGAGGAGTTCTCCGGACTGAGGCAGCTGCAACCCGACGGACGTTGGGAGGAATACGAGGCGTTTCTTCGCATTGCCGGTTTGCCGCGTGGCGAGGACCGCGAAGGATTCCGTTTTTGGTTGCCACGAGAGGTGCGTCCATTTATTAATATTCTTGCTGATCCGAAGCCCCGACGATCTATCGTCTATCCATCTGTCATTTTTGCGGACTATCTTCAAGAATCATACTGGTACGGGCTGTGGCTGGATGGGCCGTGCGCGGGAAGTGTATATCTCGTACTTGACATCGTCGAAGGCGAGGCTCCGCTGCCTCCGATAGGTCGTCTTGTTGACTTCCTACTTGCATATCTCGCCAACGATAGCCGGATGTACCCACCCGCATAGGTTCGCGTTTTGAATAGGACGATGATGACGCACAATGAAGGCAACGTGCACGGTGCTACCATTCGGGTACCGTAAATGCTGGCGCGCAAGGTCATCGTGCAGCTTCGTTGGCGAACCGCGGCAGAGGGAGGTCGCCAGGTGCCTCCGAGCGGCCCCCGGTATTCGACCGTCGCGTCCTTCGATCCGCCCACCCCCAACTGGCCGGAGGAGGCATGGAGCGTCGTGGTTGAACCGGCGCCCGCGTCTGGCTCGTCAGGTTTCACGCTGAGTTTCCTCGCCGGCGACCGCGCGCCGCAACACGTGCTGCAACCGGGAGTCCGGTTCGAGTTGCTCGAGGGCACGCGTGTCGTTGCGAACGGCGAGATCGTCGACGATGCAGTACCTGTCGCGGCGAGGTGAGGTGGTCCAGTCTGTGGTGTTCCTCGCTTTGCTCGTCGCCCGCGGCCCGCCGGCGCGGGCGGGCGCGCCGTGGCGCGCCGTTCACCTGGATTTAGATAGGAGTCCTATCGAGCCTTGAGCGACAGGGAGCCCTCACCATCACCGGCGATGTGTACGAGTTTGGCTCCAGCGCATGGAATGTGCTAAACGAATTCGCTACGTTCACCAGGTTATGACATGCCGGCACGATTTCCTCGACTGCGACCAGATGGCTCCTTCTGCGTGGAAGTGGCGTTCGTCCTCGAAGACGCCGGCATCGATAATCTGACTTCCAGACTGGATGTTTGGTTTCAGGAATGGGTCGCTCATAATAGGTTATGGAACTTCCACGGGGTGCGCGACTATTTCGAAGACTTTGTTGCGGTTCCGAAGGTTTCACGAGTGTCAGAACATTCGTTGCACGTCCGACTTCATGGCAAGCCTGGTTCGAAGTGGTGGAGAGACTGGGTTGCGTTCCGCCTGAGAAAGGAATTGCAATTAGCATTTCCAATGATCGGGAAGGTGGCGAGTGTCAAGGATTGCCCTGACGAATGACCCACAATATCTTTCGCTGGGGTGCGGCGTAGCGGTCTGCACGATATCTGGCGTCGTCGTTCTCGCGCTGCTGACCCTCGTGGCCTGCGGCGACCCAACGGCTGACCTGGGCTCACACGCGAACGCCCCTCCGGTCCACATGGCTGCGCTCGGCCGCATGCTGTTTGTCGACCCTGCCCTGAGCGCCGATGGCAAGGTTGCGTGCACGAGCTGCCATCAGCCCGAGCGCGCGTATTCGGATGGCTTGCCACGGGCGATCGGGGCGTTCGGCCGGCAGGGCCCGCGCAACGCGCCGAGCCTGTTCGACGTCGCGCGGCAGCGCAGCTTGTTCTGGGATGGCCGCCGGACGCGGCTCGAGGATCAGGCGCTCGATCCGCTGCAGAACGAGGTCGAGCACGGCCTGCACGATGAACAGCAACTGCTCGACAAGCTGCGCGCCGATGGCCGCTTCGGCGTAGCCTTCAAGGCGGCCTTTGGCGTGCCCGTGCAAGCGGCGACCGCCCACCAGGTGGCACAGGCGCTGGCAGCGTTCGAGCGCACGCTGGTGTCGAGCGCATCGCCGTTCGATCGCTTCCTGGGCGGCCGGACGGACGCAATGCCGCCGGCCGCGCGACGGGGCTGGGTGGTGTTCGATCAGCAGGTGCATTGCACGCGCTGCCACGTCGCCGACACCGGGGACGGACAGCCACCGTTGTTCACCGATCATCAGTTCCACTCGCTAGCCGTCGGGTTCAGCAAGGTCGAGCGCAAGCTGCCGGCGCTGACCAGCCGCCTGGTCGCATTGCGGCGCGAGGGCCCGGGGCTGCCGGCCGATGTGTTGCGCGACGCCGAGTTCGCCGAGCTCGGCCGCTTCGCGGTGACGCTCGATCCCCAGGATCTGGCGGCGTTCAAGACCCCCGGGCTACGCAACGTAGCCCTGACCGCGCCCTACATGCATGACGGCAGCGTCGCGACGTTGGCCGAGGCCGTCGACCTCGAGGTCTATGGCCGCGGCGCGCACGACACCCGTCCGGTGATCCTCACCCCGGCCGAGCGGGACGACGTGATCGCGTTCCTCCAGGCGCTATCCAGCGAGCCGCGCTGACCGCGCTGACCGCGCTGACCTCCAAGGACAACTTGCCCGCGCGTCCTCGTGGCGGCGGCGGCGCTGGCGCTCCCTCGCTAGGATCTGTCGATGCGGTCCTGGACGACCTCACCGGCGAGCGACGGGGCGGCCCGCGGCCCGAAGATCGGCGCGTCCGCCGGGATCGCCCGTTCCCAGGCCGCGACCACCACGGTCGCGACGCAGTTGCCGACCACGTTCACGCAGGTCCGGCCCATGTCCATCAAGGCGTCGATCCCGAGCAGCAGCGCCACGCCGGCCGACGGGAGGTGGAGATGGTCGGTCGCACCGGCGAGCACGACCAGCGCGGCACGCGGTACCCCGGCAACGCCCTTGCTCGACAGCATCAGGAACAACATCGCCTGTAGCTGCTCGCCCCAGGTCATGTCCACGCCGCCGAACTGGGCGACGAACACGACGGCGAGTGACAGGTACAGGGTCGAGCCGTCGAGGTTGAACGCATAGCCGGTGGGCACCACGAAGCTCACGATTCGGCGCGGGATGCCGAGCTGCGCGAGGATCTGGATCGTGCGCGGCAGCGCGGCATCGGACGACGCGGTGGTGAACGCGATCAGCGCCGGCTCCCGGATCGCGCGGAGAAACGTCGGCATGTGCACGCGCGCCAAAAGCTTGGTCGCCACGAACAGGATCACGAAGAACACGAGCAGCGCGGCATACAGCGCGAGCACGCACTTCAAGAGTGGCAGTAACACCGCCACGCCATTGGCGCCGAGCGTCACAGCGATCGCCGCGCCGACGCCAAACGGTGCGAAGTACATCACGAAGCCGACGAGCTTGAACATCACCTCGGCGCCGGCCTCGGCGACCTCCTTGATCAGCTTCGCCTTGGTCCCCGCCAGCGAGATCGCGAGGCCGACCATCACGCTGAACACGACGATCTGCAGGATGTCGTTGCGCGCCATCGCGTCGAAGATCGACGTCGGAAAGATGCCGAGGATGAACTCGGCGGTCGTCTTGGGGGGCGCGAGCTTGGCCAGCGCGGCCACGTCTGCCGCCTGCTGAACGCCCGCGCCCGGCTTCGCGAGGTTGGCGGCGATCATGCCGACGAACAGCGCCGCGGTCGACGCCAGCTCGAACCACACGATCGCCTTGACGCCGAGCCGTCCCGCCATCTTGCCGCCGGCACCAGCGATGCCCGCGACCAGCGTGGTGAACAGCAGCGGGCCGATCACCATCCGGATCAGGCGCAGGAACAGATCGCTGACCGGCTTCAGCGTGACCGCGAAGCCCGGCACCAGCCATCCGAACAAACAGCCGATCACCAGCCCCAGCACGATCAACCGTGTGAGCGTGACGAGGGGCCGACCGCCGGGGCGCGGCGAGTCAGTCATGCGGTCTGCCATGTGGTCTGCCATCTGGCCACATGTTCAGACGCTCCGGCGCTCACTTCAAGGGCGTCCGGCTCCCGGCTGCTCGCACCACCGGCGAATATCCCTGAGCGCCCGCCGGCCCCCCCGGGGCAATCACTCCGAGAACGACGACACCGGGCGGATGAAGTCGACCTGCTGGTCGAGGCTGTTCTTGCCCGCGAAGTTGCCCCGAACGTCGAGGATCTTCTGGACCACGCCGATATCGGTGATGGGTCCGACCTTGAACGGGAACTTGGTCTCCGGACCGGGGTCGATCGGGATCGGGCCGAACTGCTGGAGCTGCTCGAGGATCCGCGGATCGAACGGGAAGACTCGCGAGCACGACGTGCAGTGCGAGATGTCGAACAGCCGCTGGAACCGGCGCTCGAGATCCGCGAACTGCCAGACCAGCGCGCCTCCGAGCTGCGTGTCGTTGACGTTGAACACCAGGCCCGGGCCACCGCCGGTGAGAAACTTCGACAGCGTGACCGGGATCGGGCTCGTCACGTTGACCATGGTGAAGTTCGTGCTGCCGAACGTGCCATTGGTGTTGGTGTCGTCGTGGTGGCAGCCGCTGCAGGTGTTGAGCGAGAACTGATGCCGGGCGCAGATATTGGCGGCCGGTGACGCGACGGTCACGGTGTTGGCCTTCCAGCTGGGGGGCGGAATCAGCGCATTGCCGCCGAGGAACGGCGACCCCAGGAACGTGTACGGCACGCTGTACGACGCGTTGCAGTTGCCGGGGTTCGCGACCGGCAGGCTCACCCCCGCGGTGACCGGACCGTTGACGAACGCGTTGACCGTGGCATCACCGCCGGCCGCGCTGAACGCGCCATCGTTGGGGTTGAGCGCGACCGTGTGCGGGCGCAGCTCACCGTCGGACGGCGTGGTGGTGCCCGCGGCCGGGTCCTCGTCGCTCAGCGTGAACTCGCGGAGCTCCCAGATCGGGAGTCCGAGCGCGACCTCGTTGGTGCGGATCTGGTTGATCGCATTCTGATTGCCCTTGGCCGGCGCCGCCCCGTGCAGCACGACGCTCTCGGTCATCGACTCGAGCTGCGCCTTGTACGCGGCGGTGAAGCCGGCGAACGTCTGCAGCTGGCTCCACTGCTTCGCCCAGTTGACGACCGCGGTGCAGCCGGTGCGCGGCACGCCGTACTCGAAGATCGTGGTGAACTGCTTGCGGCCGCACGACGCCTCGGTGCCGCCGCCCCACGGGCTGGGCTGGACCACGTTGAAGATGAAGCGCAGCTCTCCCGCGGTCGTCGGGCGGCTCGTGATCGTGCCGCTGTAGCCCGACGGGCCGCTGGTGGTCTCGCCGAGGTCGATGCGGTTGACGATCGCGAGCAGCCGGAACGGCGCGATGTTCAGGTTGAGCGGCCCGCTGAGCGTGACGCTGCGGTGCCCCGTCGAGTCGGTGACCAGCGTCGCGGTCACGCCGCTGGCGTTGGCCCACGGCTGGATCACCTGCGAGAACATCGCCGTGCGCGCGACGACGACATCGCCGTTGACGGTGTAGTTATTGAGCCAGTTCGACAGCCAGTCCTTGACGAAGTCCTCGGGCGTCTGGGTCGAGCCGATCGACATCTCGCGGATGAAGTGCGCGAACGTCCACACGCCACCCTGGGTGCCCGCGCCGGTGCACGGATCCCACGTGCGGGCGGGATCCTGCACGATCGCGGGGTCATTGATGAACAGCGACTTGCCCCACGCCGCGAGCGTCGAGACCGGGCGGAACACACAGCGATTGATCGGTCCGAACCCGCCGCCCGGCCGGAAGATCGACGGATCGATCGCCGGATTGATCGTGCGCCCGATCGCGGACCGGCCGGCGAACACCACCGACTCGTCGGTCGGCCGGCCGAGCCTCCCGGACCGGATCTCCTCCTGGTTGCGCTGTAGGATCTCGAGCTGCTCGGGCGCCAGCGTCGCGAACGTGGTGAAGAACTCCTTGCCCGGGCTCTTCTCGATCACGCCGAGCCGCACGAGCGCGTCGCTGCGGAACAGGAGCTGCGGGTTGTTCGCCGGCCCGATGATGCGCACGAGGCTGTTGGTGAGCTCCTTGTTCTGCGGCGGCGGCAGCTTCACGTGCAGCGCGGTCGTCTCGCCGACCGCGGTCGGCTTGGCGAGCAATTCGCCGAGCAGCTGCGTGGTGGCCTCGGCCTCGATGAACGGGAGCTGGGAGATCGGCGAGCTGCCACTGTCGGCGGCGGCCGTGGCGGCAGCCTCGGTGTGGTCGTCGTCGGGCGAGTCCGCCGAACATCCGTTGATCGCGAGGACCGCTCCGGCGAGCGTGAGCGCCGCGAGCCCCGAAGCTCCAAGATGAATCTTCTGCGTTCGTTTCAATGTGCACCTTCCCTGGTCAAACGTCCATAAAGCATGGGATTCGACACTCCTATTGATCACTACCCGCGTAGTGCCCATAGGCTGTCGAGGAATGCCCGCCAAGAGCGCGTGCGGCTATCCCAGCCGCGGCGTGCGCCGAGCAGGTAATCCCATTCCCCCAAGACGATCACACCGGGGCATTCTTCCCGACCAACGTGCGGCCCGCAGCGGATCGGGCACGCCCGCGCGAGAATCGATCAAGCCGGCGCGGGCTTAGCAGCTCGTTAGGAGCCGCTGGCGCCGGCGATCGACATTCCTGATCAGCGAGACATTCCGAGCTCGCTCGCCTTGAGCTGCGGGCGCGCCGGATCCGGCCAGTCGATGTGGAACATCTCGCCACGCGGCTGATCGACGCGCTCGTAGAGGTGCGCTCCGAAGTAATCGCGCTGGCCCTGGAGCAGGCCCGCCGGCAGCACCGCACTGCGATAGCTGTCGTAGTACGACAGCGCGCTGGCGAACACCGGCACCGGCGTGCCGTCGAGCGCCGCGCGCGCGATGACGCTGCGCCACGCGCCCTGCGCCTTCGCGACCTGGCCCGCGAGGTACGGATCGAGCAGCAGATTGTCGAGCGTCGGGTTCGCCGCGAACGCCTCGGTGATCTTCTGCAGGAACCGCGCACGGATGATGCAACCGCCGCGGAAGATCTGGGCGATGGCGCCGAGATCGAGGTTCCACTTGTAGTCCTTCGACGCCTGCGCGTAGAGCGCGAAGCCCTGCGCGTAGCAGCACAGCTTCGAGCAGTACAGCGCATCGCGGACCGCGTCGACCGAGATCTTGATCGCGTCGCCGGCGCCCGGCGCCGGCCCGGCCAAAAGCTTCGAGGCGCGGACCCGCTCGTCCTTGAGCGCCGAGATCAGGCGCGCGAACACGGCCTCGGCGACCGAGGCCGCCGGAATCCCGAGATCGAGCGCGTTGACGCTGGTCCACTTGCCGGTGCCCTTCTGGCCGGCGGCGTCGAGCACGACGTCGACAAACGGCTTGCCGGTGACCGGATCCTTCTGCTGCAGCACGTCCGCGCTGATCTCGATCAGGAACGAATCGAGGTCACCGGTGTTCCACTCCCTCATGATCTGAGAGATCTCCTCGGGGCTCTTGCCGAGGCTGTGGCGCAGGATCGAATACGCTTCGCAGATCAGCTGCATGTCGCCGTACTCGATCCCGTTGTGCACCATCTTGACGTAGTGCCCGGCACCGTCGGGGCCGATGTACGTGGTGCACGGCACGCCGCCGGTCACCGGCTTGCCGGGGGCCGCACCGGGCAACGGCTTGCCGGTCTTGTCGTCGACCTTCGCGGCGATCGCCATCCACACCGGCTTCAGGATCTCCCACGCCTCGGGCTTGCCGCCGGGCATCAGCGACGGCCCAAACCGCGCGCCTTCTTCACCACCGCTGACGCCCGAGCCGACGAACAGAAGGCCCTTGGCGGCGAGCGCCTTCTCGCGGCGGATCGTGTCGGTGTACAGCGAGTTGCCGCCGTCGACAATCACGTCGCCCTTGTCGAGCAGCGGCACGAGCGAATCGATCACCGCGTCGGTCGGGCCGCCGGCCTTGACCAGGATGATGATCCGGCGCGGCTGCTGGATGGCGCGCACGAAGTCTTCGAGCTTGGCCGCGGGCACCAGGCCGCCACCCGTGTCGCCGAACACGGACGGCGGATTGTCGGCGACGAACTTCTCGGTCGTCGCCGTGGTGCGGTTGTAGACCGCGACCTGGAAGCCGTGGTCGGCCATGTTGAGCACCAGGTTCTGGCCCATGATCGCGAGGCCAACGAGCCCGACGCCGGCCGAGCCGGGAACAGGAGTAGAGAGCGTCATGCGCTCACGGTACCGCTCCCGGCCGAGAAAGCCCGAGCTGCCGACGCAAGATCTCTCGTCAGGCCGCCGATCTCGCGCGGCCCTCGCCGTCCTGCGCCGAGCGCGGGTGCGCTGGGCGCCACGTCACTCGGCGAACGACTGGATCTCGCGGATCACGTCGATCGGCTGCTCGGTCGGCTTGCCGGCGAGCTCCTTGCGCAGCTCCAGCAGCCGCGCCACGACGCTGAGATCGGTGATCGGACCGATCTTGAACGGGAACTGGTCACCGAGGTCGGGGCCGGGGTCGATCGGCACCGGGCCGAGCTGCGCCACCTCCAGGGGGAATCGCGGATCGAGCGGGAAGAACAGGCCGCACGACGTGCAATGCGACAGTTGCCACAGCCGCTCCCAGCGGCGCTGCAGATCGGCGAACGACCAGACGATGCCGAACCCGAACTGGGTGTCGGTGACGTTGAACGTCTGTCCGGGTCCGCCGCCGGTCAGGAAGTTCGACAGCCTCACGGGGATCGACGACAGCGGATCGATGTGCGTGAAGCTCGTGTTGCCGTTGGTGCCGTTGGTGCATGTGTCGTTCTGGTGGCAACCGCTGCAGGTGTTGAGCGAGAACTGGTGCCGTGCGCAGATGTTCTCTGCCGGGGCCGTGGAGGAGATCGAGTTCGCGAGCCAGTGCCCCGGCGGGATGAACGCGTTCCCGCCGCGGAACGGCGCGCCGTTGAAGCTGAGCGGGACGGTGTACGACGCCGCGCATTGATCCGGGTTCGAGGCCGGCAACGCGACACCTGCGGTGACCGGGCCATTGATGAAGGCGTTGATCGTCGGGTCGGTGCCCGTCGAGCTGAACACGCCATCATTGGGGGTCTGCGCCACGGTGTGCGTCCTGAGCAGCCCGCTGGCCGGTACATTGCCGGCGGCCTCGTCGGTCAGCGTGAACTCGCGCAGCTCCCAGATCCGCCCCAGCGCGATCTCGTTGGTACGGATCTGGTTGATCGCATTCTGATTGCCTCGCGCCGGTGCCGCGCCGTGCGTCACCACGCTCTCGGTCATCGTCTGGAGCTGCGACAGGTACCCGGTGGTGAACCCGGGGAACGCCTGCAGCGAGCTCCACTGCTGTGCCCAGTTGACGACCGCCGAGCAGCCGGTGCGGGGCACCCCGTACTCGAAGATCGTGGTGAACTGCTTGCGGCCACACGACGCCTCGGTGCCGGCGCCCCATGGGTTGGGCTGCACCACGTTGAAGATGAAGCGCAGCTCGCCGGCCGTGGTGGGACGGCTGGTGACGATGCCGCCGTACCCGCCCGGACCGTCGACCGTCTCCCCGAGATCGATGCGATTGACGATCGCGAGCAGGCGGAACGGTGCAATGTCGAGGTTCAGCGGCCCGCTGAGGGTGACCGAGCGGAAGCCCGCCGAGTTGACGACGAGGGTGGCGGTCACGCCGCTGGCGGTCGCCCACGGCTGGATCACCTGCGAGAACATCGCGGTGCGCGCCAGCACGGTGTCGCTGTTCGGCGCATAGTTATTGAGCCACAGCGACAGCCATTCCTTCACGAAGGCTTCGGGCGAGCTGGCCGAGCCGTTGGCCATCTCGCGGATGAAGTGGGCGAACGTCCAGACGCCGCCCCGCGTCCCTTGCCCGGTACACGGATCCCACGTGCGGGTGTGATCCTGCACGACCGCCGGATCGGTGATGAACAGAGACTGGCCCCACGACTGCAGCGTGGGGGTGGGAACGACCGGGCAGAAGCTCACCGGGATCGGCGGCCCGCCCGGGAAGAAGTCGCCCGGATTCACGGAAGGATTGGTCGTGCGCCCGATCGCCGCGCGGCCCTTGAACACGATCGACTCGGTGGTGGGCTCCCCGAATACGCCCGACGAGATCTCTTCCTGGTTGCGCTTGAGCTGCTCGATCTGCTCGGGGGGCAGCGTCGCGAACGCCGTGAAGAACTCCTTGCCGGGGCTCTTGTCGAGCACCCCGAGCTGCGCGAGCGCGTCGGACTGGAACAACACCTGCGGGCTGTCGGTCGGGCCCACGATGCGCACCAGGCTATTGGTCAGCTCCTTGTTCAGCGGCGGCGGCAGCTGGATGTGCACCGCCGTGGTCTCGCCCAGCGGCGTCGGCTTCGGCAGGAGCTGGGCGAGCAACCTGCGGTAGTAGCCATCGAGGAATGGCAACAGGTGGAACGCCGTGCTGTCGCACACCGCGGTGGCCGCCTGCGAGGTCACCTCGGTCTGCGGCGGCTCGTTGCCGGAGCACCCGTTGATCGCGAGCAGACCTCCCGCGAGCGACGCGGCGAGGCATGACACCCCGAGATACATGCTGTGCTGTCTCTTCATAGACACCCCTTCCAATGGTCATTCGTTGGCGAACGTACGAGCCGCGAATTATTTTTGGGAATCGTCCGAGCCGGCGGATGGTTCTGGCCAGGCCGGCGATCTCGGCGATTCGACTCGTGCTCCGCGACAGATGCGGTAGCGCCGAGGTCGTTACCGAGTTTCGCGCGTCGAGCGACCCGACCCATGCGTGATACAGTCCCGGCGTGGAGGACGACCTCACCATGCTGCAGCGCTGGCGATCCGGAGATCGCCGCGCTGGTGAACTACTATGTGGCCGGCACTTCGAGGCGATCTATCGGTTCTTCGAGCACAAGATCCCGGGCGAAGCCGACGACCTGACACAGCAGACGTTCCTGGCGTGCGTCAAGGCCCGCGATCAATTTCGCGGCCAGTCGACGTTTCGAACGTATCTATATTCGATCGCCCGCAACGAGCTGTACATGCGGCTCCGCAAGATCCCGAAGTTCGAGCACGTCGATCTCGAGGTGTCGTCGCTGGCCGAGCTGGTGGCCTCGCCGAGCAAGCTCCTGGGCAAGCAGCAGGAGCTGGCGCAGATCCGCGCCGCGCTGCGCCAGCTGCCGGTCGAGCAACAGCTGCTGCTCGAGTTTCACTACTGGCACGACCTCGATGCCGCGGCGCTGGCCGAGCTGTTCGAGGCGAGCCCGGGAGCGATCCGCGTCCGGCTGCTGCGGGCCCGCCGGGCGCTGCGGGACCGGCTCGGGAGCGTCGCGATCGGCGATGCCGGCGATCGGCTGACGAGCTCGCTGCGCGAGCCTGATGGCGATGACAACGAGGCGACGTAGCGGATCACGAAGCGCTGTAACGGCGGCCGGGTCGCCGCATCTACCGAAACCGAGAGGGACGGGAATGGAACCAATGCAGACGTGCAAATGGCTGATGCTCGTGGGGTGCCTGGTGGCGGGCGCTGGTTGTCAGGAGGTCCGCGAGGCGGGGCCGCCGTCGAACGCCGAACCCGAGGATGACAGCGCGGCGCAGGGGCTGCAGGCGGAGGAGCCGCCTCCGCCGCCCAGGTGCAACACCCAGCCCAAGCTCGCGCCGGTTGCGATGCCGGATCTGGCATCGCTGACCTCCGGTTGCCCAGCCAATGTCTGTGGGCTCAATGGCGTCTGGCTGGGCGCCGGCGTCGCGTTTCGCGAGCTTCACCTGAACGGCGGCCCCAACGCACAGGGCCTGAGCATCCTCGATTTTCGAGATCGCAAGAATGGGCATCTGAGGATCAATGTCGTTGGCGACGTCCTGCAAGGCACGACCCCCGGGGGGATGGTCTTGACGGGCAGCGCGCTAGATGGCGCGCGGTTGTTTCTCGGCCCTCCCGGCAGGGTCGCCACGTACATCGTCACCATCACGGTGGTCTCGACGGAGAAGTCCTGGACCGCGTGCGACCCCGCCACCGCCCCCGACTGCGTCGAGCCGGTCCGGGAGATGCCGGTCTATGAATTCAGTGCCGTGAGCGTCGGCGACAGCTGTCAGGTCGAGGTCTGCAGGCCGGGGCTCGCGCCCGACTACCCCGGTGGTCTCATCGGCAGAGCCGCGATCTTTCGCGGCGACTACTACGACGACGCGACGTACACGGTGAGCAGCCAGCCGTCGCCGGACCGCGGACCGCTCGACGAAGATCTATTCAACATCGCGTGCAGCGGCACCTCGATCTACAAGCTTCATCGAATGCGCCACACGGCGGCCTCGGCGAGCCCCAGCTTCTCGACGGTTCCGCCCCAGCGAACGACCCTGCTGCGCTTGCTCGCCGCGGACTATTGCGGCATCGGCCATCCTTTCACCGAAGATGGCGTGGAGCTCCAGCTTGGCTTTGGCAATGGCCCGTACGACGTGACCGTGGACTCCGGATATCGCTTGTCGAGCCCGTCGTCGATCGATGGCTACTGGAACGCGGGCGGTGCCAGCTGCATCGGCACGCCGCGGCTGGCGCGCTCGATGACCAAGGAGGACGCCGAGGCGCTGCTCAAGGAGATCTCCGACACCTGCCCGGCGCTGGCGGTCGGTTGCGGCATCACGCGCCCGGCCACCGACTACGCAACGTCAGCGAACCCGTAGCTGCGCGATCTCGCTCGGCATCCCGCCGACGGCGCGCAACCACGCTGCGGCAGGCGTTGCCACCGCAGCGCGCTCCTGCTCGCTGGCCCCCAGATCCGCGAGCGTGAACGCCAGCTCCACACGGGCGCGACCGAGCCGCCGTTCCCAGTCGGCGTTCGGGTGCACCCGGACGACCGGCTCGAGGTCCGAGATCGCAGCCTCGAACGCCGCGAGCGCCCCTCGAAGATCTCCCGCCTCTCGCCGCGCCCGGCCGAGCCCGAGACTCAGATGCCCCCGCTCGAGCCGTTGCCACGGCAGCTCACTCGGCGCCCGCGCCTGCGCCTCGGCGAATCGTCGCGCGGCGGCCTGCGCCTGGCCGCGCAGCAGCGCGAGGTAGGCCACGGTCAAGGGCGCCTCCGGGCTGGCGCCCACGGCGAGCGCCATCGCTTCCGTCGCGCCGGTGCGATCACCGAGATCCCAGCGCAGCAGCCCGACTTCGGTCCAGCAGTCCGCGATGACCTCGGCGAACCCGGGATGCAGCGCGTATGAGCGGCACACCGGGACCAGGAGCTGTTCCGCGTCATGTAAGTTGTCGATCGTCGAGAACGCGCGCAGCCGCCGAGCCTCCAGCGCGTTCGGATGCTCCGGTTCGAGTCGATCGGCGAGCTCGGCCGCGGCGTCGGCCAGCAGCTTGTCGGCGCGCGCCCGATCGTCGGTCACCAGGGCGAGGTTGATCCGGATCACGATCAGCTCAAGCGCGCCGCGACCGGTGGTGGTTCGCGACACCGCCAGCGCGCGGTCGAAGTAGCCGCGCGCCTGGTCGCGATGATCCCGCGCGAGCTCCACCGTGCCGATATTGTTGTAGAGCAACGCGCGCGCGAACGTCGCCGATGCCGTCCGGTTGGCGAGCGGCTCGATCACGTCGAACCCGGCGAGCGCGCCGTCGGGCGCGGTCTCGATTCCGAGTACCCACGCCCGGCGCGCCCACGCCTCGACCGCCAGCGCATCGTCGCGCGATGCCATCGCGACGGTCGTCGCCTCGGTCAGGAACGGCAGCGCGGCGATGCGCGCCGGCAAGCTCATCTGGGCGTGGCCCTGGACGAGCAACGCTTCGGCCAGCACCGGCGCGTAGCCAAGCCGGCGCGCGTCGGCGACCGCGCGACCCGCCTCGGCCTCGGCCCGGCCGTAGCGGCCGGCGCCGATGAGGATCCGGACCTGCGTGATCTCGCGCCGGACCTGCGCGACGGGCGTGGCGAGCGCGGGCGCCGGGGGGGCGATGTCCGATGCGAGCGCGGCGCGATCCGAGCATGCCGCCGGATCGGGCATCGATTGCACCGCGCGCGGCAGCTCGGTGAGGCTCGCGGCCTCGGCATGTCCGACCAGCTCGGCCACCGTGGCGAGCGCGTCGCTACCGCGCCGGAGGCAGGTGGTCCGGCGGTCGATCAGCGCGTCGGAGTCGGTGCCGCGGCGGTGGTCGGCGCACGCGGCGCGATATTCCTGCAGCCAGCTACGGCGATGCGTATCGAGGTCGCGCTCGAGCTGGGGCCGCAGCGAACGGCCGTAGCTATCGAGGGTCGCGACGCGATCCAGCGCGGCGGAGCGTGCCGCCGGGCTCCACGCGGCGTCGAGCTGCGCCGCCCCCTGGTCGCAGGCATCGGCCCCGCTCGGGCTGTGCCGTCCGAGCAGGAACGCGACGCTGGCCAGCGCCCCCGCCATGCCGCCCGCCGCGGCCAGCCGCCGCCGCGTCCGCGCGGGGTCGCGCGCCAAGGCACGCGTCAGCTCGGTCATCGACGCGAAGCGATCCGCGGGGTTGACCGCGCGGCCGCGCTGAAGCACCACGCCGATCCGGCGCGGGACCGGCCCGCGGGCGTGATCGAGCGCCTCGGCGAGCGCGACGCAATAGCTGTACTGGTCGGCCGCCGGGGTGATCGCCGAGCCGGTCTTGATCTCGGGCGCCATGAAACGCGGCGTGCCGGCGACTTGCCGCGGCTCGCTCGGCGCGTGCGCCGGATCGTCGGCTTCGCAGGCGAGCCCGAAGTCGACGACGCGGACCCGGCCGTCGGCGCCGACGATGGCGTTCTCCGGCTTGAAGTCGCGATGGACGAGGCCGACCTCGTGCGCGGCGGCCAGCGCGGCGCCCGCTTGCTGATAGACCGCCAGGATCTCGGTCGGTGTGCGATCCACGACCCAGCCGCGCAGCGTCTTGCCGCGGACCAGCTCCATCACGAGGTACACGTGATGGCCCTCGACGCCGACGTCGTAGATCGGGACCACGTTGGGATGCGACAACCGGGCGAGTGCCTTGGCTTCGGCGAGCGCGGGCTCGCGATCGCGGGTCGCGACGTCGACGAGCTTGAGCGCCACACCGCGCGCGAGGTCCGGATCGTATGCCTCGTACACCACGCCCATGCCCCCGGCGCCGAGTCGCTCGAGCACGCGAAACCGCCCGAACGTCCCGACCGTGCTGTGCTCGCCAAACAGCGCGCCGAACACCCGCGCCCGCGCCAGCGGCATGCCGGCGGGCTCGCCGGGTTGGATATTCGCCATCGGCTCGCCCGCGGACGGGCCGAGCTCCTCAGAACTGCCCCGAGGTGCTGCCAGCGCCGTTGTCGCGGTCGCTGTCGTGTCCCGTTCGCGATGCGCCACTCGTTCGCCTCGGACGGTAGTATTGCACGATTGCACCTGCGGTTGCCCGCGCGGAGTCCCGCCGCAGGCCGTCGCGGGCGCATCGCGTCGTGCGTGCGGCACCCAGAATCTCCCGCGATCACGGACGGATCGCGTGGTCCTGTGCGCGCCGATCACAAATACGATGTTTGATGCTATCCGACTGCGTGCTACTCGCACGGCAGACGTCATGTGGTGCGTGAGGTGCGTTTCCGGTACCGGCGGGGCATGGCCTCGCGGTTTGCCGCACATCGTCTGCAATAAACCGCTGCGGACTCGTAATATGGGTTGGTCGGCACAGGGAGACTTTATGTACGCAGTTGCAAAACTACAGGATCGGTTCGATAGCTACGAGATCATGGTGTCGTCGTGGATGGAGCGCCACGGATACCAGCTGTTGCGAATTGCCATGGGAATCGTGTTCATCTGGTTTGCGCTACTCAAGCCTCTGGGGCTGAGCCCGGCCGAGGCACTCGTCGCCAAGGCGACGGCGTGGATTCCAGTTCCTGGATTCCTGTACATTCTCACAGCCTGGGAGATCACGATTGGCGTGTGCTTCCTGTTCAAGCGACTCAATCGCTGGGGTGTCGTGCTGCTACTCATGCACATGCCTGGTACCCTGCTACCGCTGATCACGCTGCCGAACGAGACCTTCGTGCGGTTTCCGTTCGCGCTCACCCTCGAGGGCCAGTACATCATCAAGAATCTGGTCCTGATCGCGGCGGGCATCGTGCTCGGCGGCAAGATCCAGCACCGGATGCGCAGCGCCACCCGGACCGCACCGGACGCGTTTCACTCGCTGCTGCACCACGGCCGGCCGGGCACGGCGCGCTCGGGCGAGCTCCTGGCCCGCGAGGGCGAGCTGATGAACAAGGTGTTCTTCATCCGCAGCGGCGGCGGCATCGTCCGCGTCGGCGAGCGAGAGGTCGGCCGCATCGGTCCGGACCAGTTCATCGGAGAGATGAGCTTCTTCACGCGGCGGACCGCGGCGGCAACCGTCGAGGTCACCGAGGCCACCCGCTACGTCGCCTGGGATCGCGAGGAGCTGCGATCGCTGCTCGCGGCGCGCCAGGCGCTCGAGCACGCCCTGCTGAAGACGATGACCCTCGATCTGGTCAGCAAGATCCAGAACGGCAACGTGCCGACATCCACCCGGGTCCTGAAGGTCGTCAACGACTGACGAAGACACCTGCCGCCCGCTACAGCGATCGAGTGACGAACAGGCGCTCGATGGAGCGCAGGGCGTCAGCCCAGGGAACGCGGCTGTCGCGTTCGGCGGCATCGCCTGATTGCGCTTGCATCCGTGAAGCTCATCGCTAGTATCTCGACCTGCCCGGCCGCAAGGACATCCAGATCGACCTCGCGCTCGACTATCCGTCCAACGTCGCGCGCTATCCTGCGTGGCAGGCGTGGCTGCGTACGCACCGCCCGCCCGCGCTGATCGTGTGGGGCAAGCACGACCCGATCTTCGCCGAGGCCGGCGCGCGCGCATACCTGCGTGACCTCCCCGGCGCCGAGCTCCACCTGCTCGACACCGGCCACTTCGCTCTCGAGGAATGCGCCCCTACCATCGCGCCGCTCATCGCCGACTTCCTCGACCGCCTGCCGTGAGCCGACGAGCCGCTCGGTCGCCGCACGCCGTCTCGGCGCTCGGTCGGCCGGACGCTCGCGTTCACAGGAACGTGCCCAGTCCGACTCCAAAGTGTAAGAAGCGGGTTGAGAGGTCGCCGTCGACGCCTCCGACCGTCACGCCCTGCCAGCCATGCTGATACCCGACATCCAGCCCGACGAACTGCGTGCCGCGCAGCGGAATGGTCACCGCGATGCCCAGGCCCGCGATCATGCCCTGGGCGGTGTCGCCGTTCATCGGGAACACCCACGACACGCCCGCCGTCGCGTAACCCTGGAGCGCGAAGGTGTGATTGGTCACCAGGTTCCCGACGCGGATACGAAGGCGCATATCGAGCTGCGTGTTCGACGACGGCGCTCCGGTCGGCTTGAGGCCGAAGACGATGCCGGGCTCTGCCCCGATGGCCAGGTTGGGCGCCGGGAAGTACTCGACGCTGGCGCTGCCTCCCCATGTTTGCTCGGCATCGATCTTGGAGGAGTTGCCTTGGGTGCCGATCGTCATCGCACCGACGGGCACGAGCTCAAGCTGCACCGCTGCCGCGCCGTAGGGGTACGACCGCGGCGTTGCCGTCGCGATCGAATCCTGACCTGAAGCTGGTGGCTGCGGCCTCGGCGGTGGCGGCGGCTGCCGCGGCTGCGGCGCTCTGATCACGCAGTAGTAGAGTTGCGCAGCCTCACGCTGCTTCGGACCGCGCGCATAGTCGAGGTAGCGAATGTGGGAGGCGCCTCGCGCGATCGCGGCGGTTCGCAGCTCACTGCGGATGGCATCGCGCCCACGCGGACCGCCCACGCTGGACACGACCGAAACCCGACCGAGGTCCCTGCACCCATCGACGGTCGCCGAGTCGTCGAGCTCCACCACCTTCCCCGCCGCTCTCGCGGCCGCGGCACGCCGTACCAGTTCCGGATCTGGTTGCGCGGGCGCCGCTGGCTGCGCGGGTTCTGCTGGTGGCGCGGGCGCCGTCGGCGTCACGGGCGCTGCTGGCGTCACCGGCGAGGCGGGCTGGCTCGCCGCGGGCTCGGGTGCAACAACGCCTGTCGCCGGGGCCGGGGCCGCATCACCCGGCGGTGACTGCGGTGAACCCTGCGCGTACCCCGTTCGCCCGGCACTTCCCAGCACGACGCAAACAACCCACGAAACACGGAACCGATACGATGACATGGCGACTTGAACACCCAATCTGGTCAACGCGTGATGCGCGCGAGTACCGCACATGTCGCATGTCTGCGCTGCTGCCGCAATCGGACCAGCACAGATCCTCATGCGATACCGCTGGTTGCCGCCGGACCGCAACGGGCACACCGGACCGTGCACGCGCCGCGCGTCGGGTCGTGTCGGTGACGTGCTCGCTGTCGGCCCGCGCGCAGCCCATCGGCCGGTAGCGGCGGCGCGCCAACGATCGCGCCGCCCCACCACGGGCACACGGGACCATGCACGCGGCGTGGGGCGGATCGCCTCGGTGACGCGCTCGCGGTGGGCCCGCGTGCAGCCCATCGGCGTAGCGGGCCGCGCGCCTACGATCGCCTGGTGGCGTGCGCACATACCCTCGTCGCGAGCGCGCGGTCCGGAACGCCTTGCCAATAACATTGCACGCTAATGATTAGCGTGCTAATTGATTATTCGTCGGCTCGCCTGATGAGCCCGATACCCCACACAGCTGGTGCGACGCGTTCGCGAGAGCGCACCACGAATGGAGATCCGTCATGACCTCATCCCGAATCGTTCGCCGCGCCGTCGCCGTCTCGCTTGGCGCCGCCTCCCTGGCCGCCGTCTCGCTGGCCACCGCCCTCGCCGCCCCGGTGGCGCAACACGACACCCAGGCGTTCCTCGACGCCCTCGCCCGCGGCGGCGGCAAGCCGATCGAGCAGCTATCGCCGGCCGACGCGCGCGCCGTGCTGACCGGCGCACAGGCCGGCGCGAAGGTCGCGCTGCCGCCGGCTACCTTGACGGAGAAGACCATCGCGGTCGACGGCCACCCGCTCAAGCTCATCATCGTGCGCCCCGCCGGCGCCACCGGCACGCTGCCCGCGTTCATGTTCTTCCACGGCGGCGGCTGGGTGCTGGGTGACTTCGCCACGCACGAGCGGCTGATCCGCGACCTCGTCGCCGGCTCGGGCGCGGCGGCGGTCTACGTCGACTACGCGCGGTCTCCAGAAGCGGGCTACGGCGTCGCGATCAACCAGGCCTACGGCGCGACCACGTGGGTCGCGGAGCACGGGGCAGAGCTGAAGATCGACGGGGCGCGCCTGGCGGTCGCCGGCAATAGCGTCGGCGGCAACATGGCCGCGGTCGTGAGCCTGATGGCCACGGCCAAGGGCACGCCCAAGCTACGCTTCCAGGCGCTGCTGTGGCCGGTGACCGACGCCGACTTCGAGACCGCGTCCTACAAGCAGTTCGACCACGGCTACTTTCTGACCGGCAACATGATGAAGTGGTTCTGGGACAGCTACACCACCGATGCGGCCAAGCGCCGCGAGATCACCGCCTCGCCGCTGCGGGCGACCACGGCCCAGCTGCGGGGCCTGCCGCCGGCGCTGATCCAGACCGCCGAGCTCGACGTGCTGCGTGACGAAGGCGAGGCCTACGGCGCGAAGCTCGATGCGGCCGGCGTGGCCGTGACCACCACGCGCTACAACGGCATGATCCACGACTTCGGCCTGCTGAACGCGCTCGCGGGGGTTCCCGCCGTGCGATCGGCGATGCTGCAGGCCGCAACGGAGTTGAAGCAGCACCTGCGGTGAGCACCGCATCGCGACTACCATGCGGCGCATGAGGACTTGTCGATGACACCCACCGTCCCGGGACGGCTCCGATGACCCGCGCTGCCGACGCGCTGCTCCTCGACCAGCAGCTGTGCTTCAGCGTCTACGCGACCTCGCTCGCGATGACGCAGGCCTACAAGCCGCTGCTCGAGGAGATCGGCCTGACCTACCCGCAATACCTCGCGATGCTGGTGCTGTGGGAAGGCGACGGCCTGACCGTGAAAGCGCTCGCCGAGCGGCTGGAACAAGAATCGGGATCTGTGACGCCGGTCGTCAAGCGGCTCGAGGCCGAGGGGCTGGTGCAGCGCAAGCGCGATCCGCGCGACGAGCGCAACCTGGCGCTGACACTCACGCCCGCGGGGCGCGGCCTGCGCGAGCGCGGGCTGAAGGTCAACCAGTCGTTCGCGAAGGCCTGTGGGCTGTCGACGCCGGCGCTGGCCGAGCTCCGCGCGAGCCTGAACCAGCTGCGGCGGCGCCTGCAGAAATGAAGCGCGGCGCCCCCCAGCGATCGGCTTGGTCGCCATGGGCGGGTATCGCGCCCGCCGGACGCGCGACATTGGATGCGGTGCGTCGATGCGCGGCGCACCGTGCGTCTTTGGGCGTCCCGGTCGGAGCGGTCAGGACCGCGTCATGTAGTCGTGCAGATCTTCGATCGTGCGCTGCTGATCGCGGACCAGCCAGCTCGTCAGGTCGCCGATCGAGATCAGGCCGCGCACCCCGCCACCGTCGTCGACGACCGGCAGGTGGCGACAGCGCTTCGTGCTGATCACGAACAACGCCTCTTTCACCGTCACGGTGGACTGCACCACGACGGGGTTGCGCGTCATGACCTCGCTGACCGGCGTGGTCTTCGGATCGAGGCCGGCGGCGACCACCCGGACCAGCACGTCGCGCTCGGTGAAGATGCCGACGGGGCGCTCGCCGTCGACGACGAGCAACGCGCCGATCTTGTGCGCGTTCATCTTGTGCACGGCGGCGATCACCATCGTCTCCGGCGCGATCGTTTCGACGTCGTTGCCTTTGTGGCCGAGCACTCTCGCGATCGGATCGTTCATAGGTACCTCCTGGCGATCAAGCCATACAAGATCGCGTGCAGCCGCACGCGCGGGACCCGGCCGTGTAAACTTGGGCGACGTGGCCAAACCGCGGTCCGCATGACCAGCGTACACCGCGGCGGCTTGCAAACCGAGCAAGAGTGTTGCGCCTCCGCAGATGACCGAGGCGCGGTGCGTCACGCCGCTGCACCTCGGGACGTGCGCCGTTGACGCAGTCGGATACTGGGGCGACTCCCGGAGCTGCGCCGGGGCCGCCATCGAGGAATCGCCGTCGGTGCTAGGTTTCGTCGCCGTAGATCCGGATCAGGCGAAACAGAAAATCGCGGCCCTCGAGCAGCGACTTCACGCTGACGTGCTCGTTCAGGCCGTGGACGTTCCCCAGATCGGGGCCGACGAACACCGGCTCGATTCCATACGTCGGAATCCCCACGGCATTGAAGAACTGACCATCGGTCGCACCGGCCTGCAGGATCGGCAGCACGGCGAGGCCAGGCCAGAACTGGGCGGACAGCTTCTGCACCGGCCCCAGGATCTGCGGCGTCAGCGGCGGCGGCGGCGAGCTCGGTCCGCGAATCTCGAGGGTGGTGACCTTGACCTCCGGATCGGCGACCAGCTCCGCGAGCTTGTCCCTCACCGTGTCCGGCGTGACCCCGGGGAAGATCCGGCAGTTGATGTTCGCCGTCGCGCGCTGCGGCAGCGCGTTCGTCGCGTGGCCGCCGTCCAACATGGTCGCCACGCAGGTGGTCCGTAGCGTCGCATTCCAGCTCGGATCCTTGCTCGCCACCGTGGCGATCGCGCCCGCATTGTCCGGATCGCGGACGAATGCGTCCATCGCATTCGCGACCTCGGTCTGGCCTCGCGCCACCTGGATCTTGGCCATGCCGGTGAAATACGCGCGGCTACCCGGGGTGAACTGCGGCGGGAACTCGTAGGCTTCGATACGCTTGAGTGCGCTCGCCAGGCGATAGATCGCGTTGTTCTTGACCGGACGCGAGCTGTGGCCGCCGGGGTTGGTGACCTCGAGCCGGTAGTTCTGTGCGGTCTTCTCGCCCGCCTGGATCTGCAGCGCGACGCGCTGACCCTTGGCGTCGAGCTCGCCGAACGCACCTTCGTTGATCGCGAACCCCGCGTCGACCAGCTCGCGCTGGTTCTGAGTCAGCCACTGCGCGCCGTTGAATGCACCGGCGGTCTCCTCGCCGCACGTCAGGGCGAGCTTGAGCGTGTGCCGTGGCACGATGTGTTGCTCGCGAAGCCGGATCAACGTATCGACCCAGATCGACGCCTGCGCCTTGTCGTCCATCGTGCCGCGCGCATAGAACGTGCCGTGGTCTTCGACCAGCTTGAATGGATCGCGCGTCCAGTCCTCGCGTTTGGCCTCGACCACGTCGATGTGAGCGAGCAGCAGGATCGCCTTGGCCGCGCGGTCACGACCGGGATAGATCGCCACGAGCCCGCCCTCTTTGGGGTGATCGGGCGCGGCGAACAGATGCAGATCACTGTCGGGAAACCCGCTCGCCCGCAGGCGTGCCGCCATGCGCTCGGCCGCAAGCGTGCAGCTGCCGGACGACAGCGTGGTATTGGTCTCGACGAGCTCCTTGTAGAGCTCCCGGAAGCGCACCTCGCTCGGATCGGGGGCCGCGCGGGCCGCCGCGCCGAAACCGAGGACAACAGTGGACATCGCAGCGAGTCGAGTGGTCGTCATGGTTGGTTGTGTCGCGCAACCTACCGCAACGCCGCTCGGGGGTCCCGGAGATCCCGACCTGGGTTCGTTCGTGCGAGCGCGCCGTGACGCGCGAGGCGTACACTGGCTGTCGCGCCGACGATGAAGACGCGAGCGAGCTCCGTGTCGGCAGCCACTCCGCTGATGAATTCCAAGAAGATAGCTGCGGCGCGCCCACCGCGAGATCGCCCGGGCTGCCCGCGCATCGTCGGGGAGCTCCGGTGAGTGTTTCGTCATCGTTACGTGGACCGGTCTGGGAAGCGCGCAGTGTGCCGCGTTCACGACTCGGCGACCTGGCGGCCTCGACGTGCGCAGAGCTCCGGAGCCAGTCGTGCCGGCGGGACGACGACGCGTGCTCCGTCACACCAGCAGTCTCGCGCGGCGACGAAGGCGGCGATGAAGCCCGACCCGCCCAACCAGGGCTCGTGTTGTGCGTCAGCCGCGCAGGCCATCGCGGATGACCGCGAACAGGCGCATCGGCGATCGACCGGTGCGGCTCGCCGCCGCGAGCGTCGCGCCAAGCAACGCGAACACATCCTCGACGCCGACGCCCGCGCGCACCGCGCCCGCGGCCTGGGCTCTCCGCAGTAGCGTGCCGAGCGCACTGCGGAGCTGCGCGGCGACGTCCGCGGCGGACGACCGCATGTCGATGCCGGCGACCGCCAGCGCGTCGACGAGATCCTTTTTGTGTGCGCCCTCCGCGGCCATCCGGTCGAGCACCGCGAAGAACGCCGGACCGGGTGCCGGATCGGCGGCGAGCGAGGTCACGTGCTCGAGGATCCGCGCGAGCTTGTCCTCGACGATAGCCGCGAACAGCGCCTCCTTGGTCGGGAAGTGGCGATACACGGTGCCGACGCCGACGCCGGCGCGCTTCGCGATCTCCTCGATGGGCACGGCGAGGCCCTCGGTCGCGAACACCTGCTGGGCGACCTCGAGTACGCGCGCGCGATTGCGGCGGGCGTCAGCACGCAGCGTGGGCTCTGGACGACGCCTGGCAGGCACCGGCGGATGTTACGAGACCCGCAGGCGCTCCGCCATCACGAGCGAATCGAAGTAGTCGCGCTGCATCGTGATGTGGTCGTCGACGACCTCGACGACGTGGATGAACGAGAGCGTGTAGGGCTCGACGCCAGGACCGCGCGGCACGCCGACCGCGTCGAACTCGGCAACGATCACGTGCGGATCGTGCGTCTCGTGGATGCGGAGATTGCGGTAGTCGGTGAGGCGCCGCCCGGACGCCTGGGCGGCGGCATAGCGCGGCGCGAGCAGCGCGCGGATGGCCTCGCGCCCGCGAACCTGCTTCGGCAGCGGCGCGGGTGCGAACGGCAGCTCGAGCACGCCGTCGATGGCAAAGCAGTCGACGTAGCGCAGGTCGTAGGCGCGCACGAAACCGTGGGCGCGGTGGAAGACGTCGGTAGGGGTCATGGCGGGGTCCTATGCGGAATTCGTCTTCCGGTTATATACGGAATCTATATTCCGTTTGTCAACGACGAATCGCAGCCGCGCCGCCGGGCACCGATCGCCGCGACCACGGTCGGTCGCGTAGATTTCCGTGCCGCGGGCGCTGCGCTCCGGGAGTGAGAGCCCTCGACGAGTTGGTTGCTGTCATGGCCGTCATGACCAATTAGTCGCGTTCGATGTTTGGCAATGAACAGTACTCGGATGCCTACGTGCAGCCACCTCGATGGCCGCCGACCTGTGCATGCACACGCGACGCCGCCTGCTCACCGCCTCGCGTTCGACACGCTGCCAGGCCAGGCGTGCGGTACGGCGGATTCCTCACCTTGTACTACCGGCGTGCCGCACGAAGCGGAGACCTCTTCGGGCCCAGGGCCGCGTTGCGGTTCCGACGGGACCTCACCTATGATCCAGGCCGACTCCGATCAACCAAGGATGTGAGCTCGATGCAACACTGCAAGCAGTACTTGTTTCACCACGACCGAGAGCGCTGTTCGCAAGCGACGCCGCGCCTGCTCCAGCGCTCCGTGCAAGCGATGCTCGCGGTCGTTGCGAGTCTCGCCGTCACGTCGGTCTCCCACGCGGCGACGTCAGGAATCTTCGGTGGCGGTCCGTTCTACATCAACGCCACCAACAACATCAATGAGATCAAGAATTCGGGGTTCACGGAGGCCATTGTCTGGAACATCGAAGTAAAGACCAATGGCGATCTGAACTTCAACGGCGAATTCCCCTTGGTCTCGAACGGAGTCTATATCGGAGATCAGACGCATCCTGACTTTGCGTCCAACATGGCCGCGCTCAAGACGGGGACCATCACGCGCATCACGTTCAGCATCGGCAGCTCCAACGTCGGTGACTGGCAGGACGTCAAGGCGCTGGTCACCGCGCAGGGCACCGGGAGCACCAGCATCTTGTACCGCAACTTCCAGGCGCTCAAAGTGGCGATCCCATCGGTCGACGCGTTCGACTTCGATGATGAGAACAGCTACGATCAGACGTCGACGGTGCAGTTCGCCGTCATGCTGGGCAATCTCGGCTATCACGTCGTCCTGGATCCCTATGTCAACGCGACGTACTGGACCAGCGTCGCGTCGGCGGTCAATGCGCAGCTGCCCGGCACCGTCGATTCGGTGCATCTCCAGGCCTACGCCGGCGGGTCGGGCAACAACCCTTGCGCTGGCTGGAACTTCGGCGGTGTCGCGGTGTTTCCCGGGCTCTGGGATCTGAACTACACGCCCGCCCAGGTCCAGAGCATCATGACCAACTGGCACAGCCAGTGCGGCATCACCGGTGGTTTCATGTGGCTCTACGACGATTTCGTCGGTAACGGGCTACTCGCACAGTATGCCGCAGCGATCAACAACGCCGTGACCGGCACCAGTAGCGGTATCTATAATCAGAGCTACGGGATCGTCAATGACGGCACGACGTTCTCCGGTGGGGTCGACGGTGTGGGAAACGCGTATTCAGCCAACCTGCTCGGCACCAGCCTCGCCTGGAACGGGGTGAGCTTCAGCTTTGGCCCCGCGAATGGCGCTGACGTGATCAGCGGCGCCGGGCAAACCGTCGAGCTCACGGCTACGCAGACGGCTTCGGTATCCGTGCTCGCGATCGCGGTCAATGGGGCGCAGACGTCACAGGTGTTTGTCGTCACCTACACGGACGGCACCACCGCGAGCTTCACGCAGAGCATCAGTGACTGGTTCGTTCCCGCCAGCTATGCTGGGGAGTCGATCGCGAAATCGATGGCGTATCGCGATACCAGCAGCGGCGGACGAGATGCTCGCACGTTCAATCTGTACGGTTACGCATTCGCCACGAACACGGCGAAGACCGTCAAGAGCATCACCTTGCCCAACAACGCTCAGGTGAAGGTCCTGGCCATCGGGCTGCTTCCCTAGCAACCCCTGCGGCCCCCCCCCGCCCGCGGCAGGCAGGCTACCGCGGGGCTGCTGCGTGGAACGCGAGGCCGGCTTCGAAGGTTCGGGGGGCGCCTTCGGTGTCGATGCCGGCGCGGCCGACGAGGTAGTGGCGGTCGAACAAGTTCTGCGCGGAGGCGAACAGCGAGAACCCGCCGCCGATGTTGCGTTCGGCGCGCGCGTCGACGAGGACGACCGCGCCGATCGGCTGGGTGTTGAGATCGTCTTCGAATTGCCGGCCGAGGTAGCGCGCCTGCGCGACCACGGTGGCGAACCGCGGGTCGTCGTACGTGACGGCGGCGCTGGTGCGCTGGCGCGGGTCCTGTGCGAGGCGTTTGCCGACGAGGTCGGGTTGGGCCGGGGCCTCGGTGACGTGAGCGTCACTGAACGTGTGGGCCAGACGGAACGTCCAGGCGTCGGTGGCGCGCCAGGTCAGATCGAGGTCGAGCCCGAGGATGCGGGTCTTGCCCAGGTTCTGGCGCTGGCGGCTAGCGCCGTCCATGGGCTGGTCGAGGGTGACGTTGGCGATCGGGTCGCTGAGCTGATTCCAGAACGCAGTGGCCTGGAAACTGATGCCCGAGGTGACGAGCTGGCCGCCGAGCTCGCCGCCCCAGAGGGTCTCGGGGCGCAGGTGCTCGTTGGCAGCGGTGAGCACGGTGCCGACCTGGAACGGCCGGTAGAGCTCGTTGAGCGTCGGGGCGCGGAAGGCGCGGTATCCGGAGGCGCGGACGGCGACCTCGGAGCTGAGGTGAAAGATCGCGCCGAGGCGCGGATCGAGCTGGAGGTCGGAGGCGTTGGCGAACGGGGTGGTCGTGGCGCTGTCGTCGCCGAGGGTGAGCGTGCGGCTGGCGGCGCGGTTCTGCCAGCCATCGAGGCGAATGGCGGCGGCGACCTCGAGCGACGGGAGGAGCTGGGCGGCGTCCTGGGCGAACACGCCGAAGAACCGTTGCTGACCGCCGGCGGCGCGCTTGACCAGGGTGGTGGGCATCACAACAGCCGGGACGAGAGCGTCGGTGGCGGTGCCGGCGACGCGCTGGCCGTCGATGCCGGCGACGACGGTGTGTCCGGCGATCGGACGTCCGGTCCAGGTCACGGCGGCGCCTTGGTTGTTGGACGGGGTGCGCTGGTTGCTGGCGGTCGTGGCGGTCGCGCGATCGGCGGCGACGCGGGCGCGTTCCTGGTCGAACCGCTGCTGACCGCCGAACAGCTGGATGGCGAGGTTGCCGGGGTCGCGCGCGAGCTGCCAGCCCGCTTCGTAGGTCACGGTACGAACGTCGGCTGTGGTGTGCTGGGTGCCGGCGTCGAGCGACTCGGTGAACACGCGCACGGCGGCGTGGGCGGTGGAATCGCCGCGGACGTGCTCGACGCGCGCGCCGGCGGCGACGTGGGTGCTCTCGGCGGGGCCGTCGACCGGGCCGCGCGAGGCGGCGATGATCGGAGCGTAGCCGTTGGTGTGAAGCGACTCGGCGGACAGCTCGACGCCGAATTCGCCGAACCGCTCCGTGGCGCGGCCCGCGAACCGCTCGGTGCCGAGCGAGCCGCCCGCGAGCACGACGTCGAGGGAGCGGTCGTCGAGCGGGCGCGAGATGACCTGCATGACGCCGCCGAGGGCGAAGTTGCCGAACAGCGCGGATGCGCCGCTCGGGACGATCTCGATCCGCTCGATGGCGAGCGGTGAGATCGCACGCCAGTACACCCAGCCACCGAATGGATCATTGACCGGAACGCCGTCGCGCAGGACGAGCGCGCGGGACACGCCGGACGGGCCGACGCCTCGCAGGTTGAGGCCCTGGGAGGTCGGATCGGCGATCTCGCTGGAGCTGCGACGGAAGGTGCCGACGGCGGGGGACATGCGGACAAGGTCATCCGCGAGGGTCTGCGGGGAGCGACGCAGCTGATCGCGATCGATGACGGTGACCGCCGCGGGGACGTCGTGGATCGGGCGCGGCAGGCGAAGACCGGTGACGACGATGACCTCGCCGGCGATCGCCGGTGCGTCGGTACACGACGGACCGGTACACGGTTCCGCGCCGGGGGTCGCAGCCGCCGCGGGCGCGTCAGGTGGTGACTCCACGCCTGGCGTCGCAGCGGGCGAGGGAACGTCCGGTGCGGGTTGTGCTGGCACAGCCGCAGGCGACGAGTCTGTGCGTGGTGCCGGCGGAGATGCAGGCGGTGTGCTCGCACCCGGGGTTGGCGAGGCGGCAGGCGGGGTGCTCGCACCTGGCGTCGGAGAGGCCGCAGGCGGTGTGCTCGCACCCGGGGTTGGCGAGGCGGCAGGCGGGGTGCTCGCACCTGGCGTCGGAGAGGCCGCAGGCGGTGTGCTCGCACCCGGGGTTGGCGAGGCGGCAGGCGGGGTGCTCGCACCTGGCGTCGGAGAGGCCGGGGTGCTCGCACCCGGGGTTGGCGAGGCGGCAGGCGGGGTGCTCGCACCTGGCGTCGGAGAGGCCACAGGCGGGGTGCTCGCACCTGGCGTCGGAGAGGCGGCAGGCGGGGTGCTCGCACCTGGCGTCGGAGAGGCGGCAGGCGGGGTGCTCGCGCGTGGTGCCGCTGCGGATGAGACCGCCGAGGCCCCGAGGGTCGTGACCGCGAGCCAGCTTGCGAGTCGGAGGTGGCGCACGCGGTTACTTCGCGGACTTCGGCCGGATCGCATCCGCCGTGCCCTGAATGAACGCCTTGAGCTTCTCGACGTCGGCCGGTTTCAAGCGGCCTGTGAAGTCGGGCATTCCGGATGCAGTGAACGGTCCATGGAAGATGAACTTGTCGAGCTCGCCGATAATCTCCGTCTTGACATAGCCGAGATTGGGAATGTTGCCCCCGCGATCGACGCCCGGCACGCCGTGGCAGATGACACAGTGGCTGACGTAGAGGCCTTGGCCGGCCGGGGCGAGGGCCGGGTCGTACTTGACGCCGGCGAGCAAGCCCTCTTGCTTGAGCGCGACGAACGCGGGGGCCGCGGCCGTGCCGCCGAGCGCGAACGTGAATACGGTGCCCAGGCCCAGCTTGTCGCTCGCGCGCTGCCAGATGCCGTAAGACCCGCCCCACCCGACCGCGATCGAGACGTATTGTTTGCCGTCGACGACATAGGTCGAGGGTGCCGCGATGATGCCGGTGCCGGTCGCGACCTCCCAGACCGGCTTGCCGGTCTGGGCGTTGAAGGCACGGAATCGGCCGTCGGCCGTGCCCTGGAACACGAGGTTACCGGCGGTGGTGAGGGTACCGCCGTTCCACGGCGAGACGTGCTCGACGCGCCAGACCTCTTTCTGGGCGACCGGATCCCACGCGACGAGGCGGCCAAACGGCTTGCTGGTCGGCGGGACCGCATTGACGATCATGCCGGTGTTCCAGCCCGTGCCGGTGGCAAGGCGATTGTCGAGCACGGCATTGTGCTTCCATTCCTTGTCGTCCATGAGGCCGATGGGAATGTTCTGGGCCGGCAGATAGACCAGGCCCGTGGTCGGATTGAACGACATCGGGTGCCAGTTGTGGGCGCCGAGCGGACCGGGGATGGAGTCGAACGGGCCGTCGGGCCGCGCCTTGGGGGTCTCGATCGGGCGGCCGTCCTTGCCGTAGCCAGTGGCCCAGTTCACGGGCACGAAGTTCTTGGCCGAGATCAGCTTGCCGTTGACCCGGTCGATGACGAAGAAGAAGCCATTCTTGGGGGCGTGGAGGATGACCTTGCGCGGCTTGCCGTCGATCTTGAGATCCGCGAGGATCATCGGCTGGGTCGACGTGTAGTCCGAGTTGTCGCCGGGGGTCTCCTGGTAGTGCCAGACGTAGGCGCCGGTATCGACATTGAGCGCGACGATCGAGGCGAGGTACAGGTTGTCGCCGCCCGACGGGCTGCGGCGCTTCTGGCTCCACGGCGAGCCGTTGCCGGTGCCGATGTAGACGAGCTTGAGATCGGGATCGAAGGTGATGGAGTCCCACGCAGTGCCACCGCCACCGACCTCCCAGTACTTGCCAGACTTGTCCCAGGTGGCCGCGGCGCGCTGCATCGACTCATCCTCGAACGGCTTGCTCGGATCGCCGGGGACCGTGAACCAGCGCCACTTCTGATTGCCCGTGTCGGCGTCATAGGCGGTGACGTAACCGCGCACACCGTACTCCGCACCACCATTGCCAATGATGACGTTGCCATTGGCGACGCGCGGAGCGCCGGTGATCGTGTAGGCGCGCGCGTGGTCGATGACGGTATCCTTGTCCCACAGCTTCGCGCCGGTCGCGGCGTCGAGCGCGATCAACCGGCCGTCGAACGCGCCGACGAACACGCGGCCCTTGTAGATCGCGACGCCGCGATTGACCACGTCACAGCACGCCTTCTCGCCGTAGCTGCGCGGCACCTTGGGGTCGAAGCTCCACAGCCGCTTGCCGGTCCGGACGTCGAGCGCGTGGACGACGCTCCACGACGCCGTGACATACATGATGCCGTCGACGACGAGCGGCGTGGATTCCACGCCGCGGGTCGATTCGAGGTTGTAGGTCCAGACCAGCCCCAGATCCTTGATGTTGGTGGCGGTGATCTCGTTGAGCTTGCTGAACCGCGTCTCGGCGTAGTCGGCGCCGTACGTCGGCCAGTCCTTCGACATGGCGGTGTTGGCCTGGATCGACGCGGTGTCGATCGCCTGCGTGACCGCCCGGATGCGCTCGGGCGTGACCTTGACAGGCATCGCCGGGGCCGTGGGGGCCGGGCGCTGGGCGGTCGCCGTGCTCGGCGTGAGCTGCGCGATCACGCCGGCCAGTGCCGCGACGCCAAGCGACGATCCGATAAGGCTCTTCATCATGACCTCGTCTACGCGATGACCGACGGCGGTTGCGGTTTCGGCGGGCATCATCACGCAGCGGACGCACGAGCGCAACGGCGAGCCGCCGTCGAGCGGCCTCGGCGAGCCGCGGTAACGCACCGCACTACGATGAACCACGACAGCTCGACGAAGATCGCGCATCCGGTCCCATTGCACCGCACCTCGCGCCATGCATGTCGCTCACGCCCGCGATTCGAGTGACCGGCATCCCAGCGCGCGCGCCATCGTGCGAAGCTCGTCGAATGTCGTGGTTCATGGACCGATCGCTGGCACGCCGCCTCGAGCAAACCGAGGGCGCGGTCTGCGCGTCGTACACCGAGGCGCAGCGCCAGCAGCCGGACGGTCCCGGCGCGACGTGGCACAACTTCGAGGGCACGTATGCGATCTTCGATGGCGCCGACTCGCCGTTGACGCAGACCTTCGGGCTCGGCGTGGGGAATCCGGTGACTGGCGAGGTGCTGTCGGCGATCGAACAGTTCTTCGCGACGCGCGGCGTTGCCGTCATGCATGAGGTCAGCCCGCTGGCCGGTGCCGAGCTGTCTGCAACGTTGGCCGATCGCGGCTACCGGCCGATCGAGCACAGTACCGTGCTCGTGCAAGACATCACCGCGTGCGTCGACGCGCCGAGCTCGTCGCTACGGGTCCGGATCATCGAGGACGAGGATCGCGCTGCCTGGATCGAGGCGTCGGTGGCCGGCTGGTCCGCGGATCCGGTCTCCCCCCTCGTGCGCTCGATGGCCGAGCGGTCGAGCGCGAATCGCGCGCTGACCCACTTCGTCGCGGAGCACGATGGTGCACCGATCGCCACCGGGTCCATGGGGGTTCACGATGGTGTGGCGCTGCTCTCGGGCGCGAGCACGATCCCGTCGGCGCGAGGCCTCGGCGCCCAGGCGATGCTGCTCGCGGCGCGGCTCGCGGAAGGCCGGCGGCGCGGCTGCGCGCTTGCCATGATGGCCACCGAGCCGGGCAGCACGTCGCAACGCAACGCAGAGCGCCGCGGCTTCCGCGTCGCTTACTCTCGAACAAAGTGGCGAGGCACGTGGTGAGCCACGGATACGGCGATGACGCCGCCCGCGAGCCGCCCGGGCCGCGCGACTGCTAGGCTCGCCGCGTGTCTGCGACGAACAATCCGGTGGCCGCGCTGCTCGCCGCATCGCCCGTGATGCTGGCGCCGATGGAGGATGTCACCGATGCCGGATTTCGCCGGGTGTGCCGCGCGCTCGGGGCGACCTTGTGCGTGACCGAGTTCGTCGGGGTCGAGCAGGTGCTCGGCGACTCGCGGATCGGGCGTCGCCGGATGACGCTGGCCGACGATGACCAGCCGACGGCGATCCAGATCTACGGCGCCGATCCCGATCTGCTGCTCGAGGCGGCGCGGGTGGTGGAGCAGGCGCGGCCCGCGTTCGTCGATCTCAACTGCGGTTGCTGGGTGCCCAACGTGATGCGGCGCAACGCCGGTGCGGCGTGGCTGCGCGATCCCGTGGCGATGGTCGAGATGGCGCGCCGGATCACCCAGGCGATCGCGCTCCCGGTGACCGTCAAGACCCGGATCGGCCTCGGCCCCGAGTCCGACATGCCGATCGTCGACCTCGCGCGCCGGCTCGAGGATGTCGGGGTCTCCGCGCTGGCGATCCACTGCCGGACCGCCGACATGGGGCACCGCGGTCCCGCCGACTGGAGCTGGGCGCAGCGCGCGCAGGCCGCCGTGGCGATCCCGGTGATCGTCAATGGTGACGTGCGGACCGCGGATGATGTGGTCCGCGCCCTCGACGAGACCGGGTGCGCCGGGGTGATGGTCGGCCGTGCGGCGATCGATCACCCGTGGATCTTCCGCGAGGCGCGGGCACGGCTGGCGGGCACGGCGTTCGCGTCGCCCGACGACGACGAGCGCCGGGCGGTCTATCGCGCCGTGGTCGAGGCCAGCGTGGCGTCGCGCGGCGAGCGCTCCGGCGTGGCGTCGGCGAAGCGCCATATCAACCTGCTCGGCCCGCTGGGCCCGGCGCTGAAACCGCGGCTCCTGCGCGCGCGCACCCTGCCAGAAGCCATCGAAGCACTCGGGCCGATCGATGTGCTCGGCTCGTCTCGATCGCAATCGGCGCTCGCCGCGTCGTGACCGCTCACGCGGCCGGCGGGGGTACATGTGCCGCTGCATCGTCGAGCGCCACCGCAGAGGCGCTCGCGGGCAACGCGACCTGACCATCGGGGCCGATCGATCGGATCGGCGGCAACGCGCCGACCGTGCCGGTGATCAGGCGCGCGCCGCGCTTGAAGGTCACCCACGACCAGCCCCAGTGGAACATCATGTAGACGCGGTTGCGGAATCCGACCAGGAAAAAGATGTGGATCACCCACCACAAGAGCCACGCCAGCAAGCCGTGGCGCGCGAAGTGCTTGGTCGCGATCACGGCCTCGGCGCGGCCGATCGTCGCCATGTTGCCCTTGTCGTGATAACGAAACGCCGCGCGCGCCGCCTTGCCGGCCGGCGCGGCGCCCGACACCTCGGCCGCGATCAGCTTCGCGACGTGCTTGCCGCCTTGCAGCGCGCCCTGCGCGACGCCGGGAACCTGCGAGCCATCGGCCATCACCATCTTCGCGAGGTCGCCGATCACGAACACCTCGGGGTGCCCGGGGATCGAGAGATCGGGGAGCACCTCGACGCGGCCGCTCGGATCGCGCGGCGCCTCGAGGGTGGCGGCCAGCGACGACGCGCGTACGCCAGCGGCCCACACCACGGTCCGTGCGTTGATCCGCTCTCCGTGACCGTTGGCCTCGACGGTGACGCCGCGGGCATCGATCGCGGTGACGCGGGTATTGAGGCGGACGTCGACCCGGCGGCGTTCGAGCGCGCGCTGGGCCGCGGCCGACAGCTTCGGTGGATAGCTCCCGAGGATGCGGTCGCGGCCCTCGAACAGCACGACGCGCACCTGGGTCGGATCGATGGTGCGGAAGTCGTGCGCCAAGGTCTGGAGGCCGATCTCGCCCATGGCGCCCGCCAGCTCGACGCCGGTCGGGCCCGCGCCGACCACGGCGAACGTCAGCCACTCGCGCTGGGCCGCCGGATCGCCCTCGCGCTCGGCCGCCTCGTAGGCGAGGAAGATCCGCCGCCGGATCTCCAGCGCGTCCTCCACCGACTTGAGGCCGGGTGCGGCGGTGGCCCAGTCGTCGCGGCCGAAGTACGAATGGGTCGCACCGGTGGCGACGATGAGGTAGTCGTAGTCGAGGACGCCGTCGTCGAGCGTGACCTTGCGGGTCGCGACGTCGATCGAGGTCGCGGCGGCGAGCAGGACCCGCGCGTTGTGCTGGTGCGCGAGCGCGGCGCGGATCGGATAGGCGATATCGCCCGGGTTCAGCGCGGCCGTGGCGACCTGATAGAGTAGCGGCTGGAACAGGTGGTGGTTGCGCCGATCGATCAGGGTGATGGCGACCGGGGCCTTGGCGAGCGCACGTCCCACCGCGAGACCACCGAAGCCGCCCCCGATGATCACGACGTGGGGTCTGCGCATACTAGATAATAGATGTCGCGATCCGCGGCGGATGCAAGCCGTGGCCGTGCGACCTCGCGCGCACCTATCGACTCCATCGGGCCCATCGGGCCCATGACCGAAGCGTGCTCAAGCGAGCGCGCTGCGCAGCGCAGCGACGACGCGATCGACCTGTGCGATCGTCAGATCGGGATACATCGGGAGCGAGATCATCTCCGCCGCGGCGCGCTCGGCGACCGGGCAGCTGCCCGGACCCTGGCCCAGGTGCGCGTAGGCGCGCTGCAGGTGGATCGGCCGCGGGTAGTGGATCGCGGTCGCGATGCCGGCCTTGCCGAGGTTGTCGCGGATCGCGTCGCGGCGGGCGGCGGCGACCCGGACCACCATCAGGTGATAGACCGGCGCCGACCCGCCTGGCTCGGCGATCAAGCGAACGCCCGGCGACCCGGTGAGCTGCTCGCGATAGTGCGCGGCGAGGCGACGGCGCGCTGCATTGCCGGCGTCGAGCTTGGCGAGGCTGATCGAGAGCCAGGCGCACTGCAGCGCATCGAGCCGCGCGTTATAGCCGATGTCGACGTGATCGTGACGGCCGGCCTGGCCGTGGTCGCGCAGCCGCTGGATCCGGGCCGCGAGCGCGGGGTCGCGCGTGGTGATCGCCCCGCCCTCGCCGAACGCCCCGAGGTTCTTCGTCGGGTAGAAGCTGAACGCCGCGATCTCGGCGATCGATCCGGCGCGCCAGGTCTCGCCGCCGGCGGACCGCGTCGCGCCGTGCGCCTGCGCGCTGTCCTCGAGCACGTGCAGCCGGTGCGCGGCGGCGAGCGCCCGGATCTCTGCCATGTCGGCGATCTGGCCGAACAGGTGGACCGGGATGATGCAGCGGGTCCGCGGGGTCACCCGGCGCGCGGCGTCGGCCGGATCGATCAGCAAGGTCTGGTCGTCGACATCGGAGAGCACCGGGGTGGCACCGGCGTGGCTGATCGCCTCGGCGGTGGCGAAGAACGAGTTGGCGGCGGTGATCACCTCGTCGCCGGGCCCCACGCCGAGCGCGCGCAGCGCGAGGATCAGTGCGTCGGTCCCGGTGCGGACCGCGATCCCGTGCGGCGCGCCGCAGTAGCGCGCGAACGCGGCCTCGAAGTCGGTCACCGCCGGTCCGCCGATGAAGCCGCCGGTGTCGAGCACGCGCTCGAACGCGGCGAGGTACTCGGCCTTGCTCGGCCGGATCAGCGCGGCGAGATCAACGAATGGGACGAACGGGACCGGCGCCGTCATAGCGCCACCCGGGCGCCCTCGCGCTCGAGCGAGCGCTGCGCGGCCTCGAGCATGCGGACGATGCGCACACCGACCGTGGCGTCCGACGCCGACGCGGCGCCGTCGAGGCACGCCGCCGCGAACGTCTGCGCCATGGTCGCGAGCGCCTCCTTGCCGTCGAGCTTGGGCGAGGTCACGTCGCCCGACCGATACTGCACGTTGAGCGCATAGGCCGACTCCTTGTCGATCGCCGTGACGTCGACCGAGCTCTCGTAGATCTTGACCGGCTCGACCGGCGAGGTGTCATCCCACACCAGCATCTTCTGGCTACCGGCGATGATCGTGCGCCGCGTCTTCACCGGCGCGATCCAGTTGACGTGGACATGCGCGAGCAGGCCGTCGTCGAACCCGACGGTCAGGTACGCGAGGTTCTCGTGGCGGCCGAAGTGCGAAACGCCGATCGCCGAGATCCAGCGCGCGGTGGTGCCGAGCGTCTGCGACAGCACGAAGTCCATGATCGTGAGATCGTGCGGCGCGAGATCCCAGATCACGTTGAAGTCGGGCTGAAACAGCCCGAGGTTGATCCGCACCGAATCGAGGTACAGCACGCGGCCGAGGTCGCCAGCGGCGATCAGGTCGCGGATCTTGCGGACCGCGGCGGTGTACACGAACGTGTGATCGACCATGAGCACGCGGTTGACGCGGCCGGCCAGCAGCGCCAGCTCCTCGGCCTCGGCGACGCTCGGCGCCAGCGGCTTCTCGACGAGCACGTGCTTGCCGGCCAGCAGCGCGGCCTTCGCGAGCCCGTGATGCGTGAAGATCGGCGTGGCGATCGCGACGGCATCGACCTCGGGATCGGCGATCACGGCGGCCGCGTCCGCCACGCACTTGATGTGCGGCACCGTGGTCGCCGCGGCCTGACGCCGCGTCGCAGACAGCTCGGCGATCGCCACGACCTTGGTGCGCGGACCGGCGGCGAAGTTGCGCACCAGGTTCGGGCCCCAGTAGCCATAGCCGATCACGCCGATGCGAAGCGGGGACGTCGTCACGGGCTGGCGACCGTCACACGCGCGGCACGCATGGTCAAGCCGCCGGCCGCCCGCCGCGGTGCCCGCGTCCGGCAGGTTCCGGCACCCACAGCGCCGTGCCCACGACCGTCCTCACTTTGATCGCGTTCACCACTTTCATCACGTTCTGGCATCCGTTTCTGGCATCACGTTCTGGCATCACGTTCTGGGCGGCAGCAGCGCCAGCTCGAGATCGCCGACGGCGACGCCGACCGGGCCGACCGCGCGGTCCGGGGCGCTGCTTCCCGGGCTCGCCAGCGCCGGCGCTGCGTCGATCGATAGCTCGTTGGTATGCAGCGCGATGTCGGGGAGATCGAACCGCACCGGCGTCCAGCCCGCGAGCTCCACGTCGGCGACGACCGCGCCGTTCCAGCGCACCGTGGCGTGGTGAGCGCCGGCCGGAGCGAGCCACAGCGTCAGCCGCTGGCCGTACGGTATCAGGTTGGGCACCAGCACCGTGGCCGGCGTCGCGGTGGTCCAGCGCAGCGCGCGGTCGCGCTTGGCCGGCGCCGACCAGCCGCCCACGAGGTAAGGCTCGATGCCGGCGCCGCCGATCGACCAGACGCCGCGCTGCTTCCACAGCTGATCGTCGAGCAGCGAATCCAGCGCCGGGATCAGCGGATAGTTGCCGACCGCGGTATCCCAGCGATCGATCGCGACGCCGTGCCGCCACGCGAACCAGACGCTGGCCGGCAGCTCGAACGGATCACCGATCCAGGCATATACCGCCGCAAAGCCGCCGCGAACCACGGCCGGGACGCGGCGACAGCAGGTGGGCACGGTGCCATCGGTGGCCGGTGCACCCGCCCGCAGCTCGCCGACCCGCATCAGGTTCCACGCGACCACCGGCGCGAGCACCGCGACGGCGATCGCATGGCGCCAGGCGACCGGCACGCGGTGCGCGAGCCTGCCGCATCGCCACACCAGGCTGGCGAGCCCGATCACCAGCGGCAGCGTCACGTTGCACATCCGGCGCTGGCCGAACGCCGCCCCGCCCCACCAATCGAGGATCGTGCTGTTGAGGTAGACCTGGATCGCCACCGCCGCGATCAGCCCGGCGCCGACCAGCCGCGCGCGCCGCGGCACCAGGCCCAGGCCGATCACCGCGGCGTAGGCGATCGGCGTCGTCGAGAACCAGCCGTTGCGCGGCGCGAACAGCAGCTCGGCCAGCATCGGCGCCTCGAGCCGCGTGTACTTCGCGCCCTGCGGCAGCTCGGTCACGTCGCCGAACACCACGTGCCACTCGAGCATCTGCGGCACGAACACGAGCAACGTGACGGCCAGCGCGGCCGCACCGCCGAGCCACCACCGGGCCGATTCGCGCCAGCGCCCGCGCCGCCGGACGGTCTCGACCGCGACCTCGACCGCGACGACCACGCCCATCGCCAGCTCCTGGACCCGCACCAACATCGCGATGCCGAGCAGGCCCCCGAGCACCAGCCAGCGCCGCCGGTCGCTGCGCCCGACGGTGATCGCCCAGTAGAACAGGAACCCGGCGCACGCGAACGCGTCCATCGCGTGGGCGTAGCTCGGCATGTACGTCGCGTAGTAGGTGAGCGACGTGCCGAGCAAGATCGCCACCGCGGCGTACGTCGCGGCCCACGCCCCGCCGAGCAGACGCCGGGCCAGCCGCGCGCCGAGCAGCACCGCACCGCACGCGAACACCGCGCTCGACAGGAACACGAAGCGCTGATGCCAGAGCGTGTAGCCGTGCAGCTCGATCGCGGCGCCGAACAGGTTTGCGACCACCGCGCCGCCCTGGGCGATCCAGATCAGCGGTGTCCACACCAGCGCCGGGCCGATCGGATGGGCGATCGCCTTGCGTCCGGTGCGCGTCACCCGTTGCCGCCACGGATCGCCGAACCGCGCGAGGTCGTTGTCGAACCGCCAGTCGCCGTCGAGCGCGGTCGAGCGCGCCATCAGATACATCATGTGACCATCACCGCGCGCCAGCACGGGCCGGTACACGCCGTCGCCGCGCGGGGCGTCGGGCTGCTGGCCCATGTCGCGGTTGGTGGCGTACATCGCGACGATGGCGACGAACGCGGCGCCCAGCACGAGGCGAGGCCGCCGCCCGGTCGGCGCCACCAACCGCCGCCACCAACCGGTCACCGCCGCGCGCAGCCGGCTCGTCGAGCGCACCGGCAGCGCGTCCTGCCGCGGCGCGGGCGTCATCGCTCGACATCCGCGGCCGGCAGCCGCGGGACCGGCGTCCCGAACCCGATCGACGCCGCCACGCGGCCCGCGTCGATCACGGCGCGTACCACCACGTCGCGGCGCGCCCCGGTCGCCTTGCCGGCCGCGCGGCGGTGAAATTCGACCGCCACCTCGACGACGCGCGCGCCGCCACGCGCGGCCCGGATCACCCGCTCGCCCTCCGCGAACACGCCCCGCGCGACCACGCCGCGGTGGAGCAACTCGCGGCGCGCCAGCTTGACCGACCCCGGGTCGCCACCGGGCGCGCCGAGCGCGCGCACGATCCGCTCGTAGCCCCACGAGATCGCCCGGCGATACGGCGTGTAGACCTCGCGCTTGTTCGACCGCACGCCGATCACGAAGTCCGCGCCCGCCGCCGCGGCCACCGCCATCGGCGCCAGCACGCCCATCGGCCACTGCCGATCGGCGCTGTTGAGGAACACCCACGCGTGCCGCGCGTGCGCGTACAGCGCGCGGATCGACGCCTCGATGCCGCGGTTCCTGCTGCGGTGCAGCACCACGACGCGTGCATCGCGCGCGGCGATTGCCTCGACGATCGCGCGGGTGTCGTCGCGCGAGGCGTCATCGCACACCAGCACCTCCAGCGCCCCGGCATGGGCGGCTCCGACGTCGAGCGCGTCGCGCACAGTCGCCTCGATCGAGGCGGCCTCGTTGAATGCCGGGATCACGATGGACAGGGAGGGCAGCACGACGAGCGAACAATGCACCCAGACCGCGAGCGAATCCCGGGCCTTGCAAACATTCCGCGCGGCCCGGGCCGATCCTGCCGATCGGCACGCCCGCGGCGGTCGCCCGGCCGTGGCGCGCCCACCCTCGGCACAGCGACACTCGTGCGATATCTACCGCGTTGCTGGATTGACCATCACAGACGCGATGATCGATTCACGTTCGGCGCGACAGCCACGTGATCGCGCGAGCAGCGCCAAGCTCGGAGGCCAGCACGGATCGAAGCCAGCAACGAGGCGAATCGCTGCACCCGATCTCGGGATCGGCCGAGCGTGTGATCGCTTGCATTGATTTTCAGTTGCGACGACGAACGACAACAAAGCTGTTTCTAATCGTGATGAACGGGGTACGACTAGCCCTCGACAAACGCACGAGGGAGGTTCGAGAGATGAGGCATCGATATTCGCTGGTCGCGACCGTGCTCGGTGGACTCGCCGCATGTGGATCCAACGCCGTGCAGGGCCACGACGCCGGGACCGACGCGACCGCGCCGCCCGATGCGCCGGTGACGTCGCCGCCGCAGGCGCCCGCCAGGTTGACCTTCGAGAGCGGCGCGGTGCGTCCGCTCGCGCTCTCGGCCGACGCCACGCGCGTGTTCGTCGCCAACACCCCCAACGGTTCGCTGGACATCCTGCGGGTCACAGCGGCCGGCTTGATCCCCGACGGCTCGGTCAAGGTCGGCATCGATCCCGTGGCCGTTGCGGTCCGCAGCCCAGGCGAGGTCTGGGTCGTCAACCACGTGTCGGACAGCGTGAGCGTGGTCGACGTCGCGCGGACACCGCCGCGGGTCGTGCGGACGCTGCTGGTCGGTGACGAACCGAGCGACATCGTGTTCGCCGGTGGTGGCCGTGCGTTCGTCACGACCGCCCACCGCGGCCAGCAGCGGACCAGCCCCGAGCTCGCGGACGTACCCGGCGCCGGGGATCCGCAATTGACCACACCCGGCGTCCCGCGCGCCGATGTCTGGGTGTTCGACGCGGCGCAGCTCGGAACCGCGCTGGGCGGGCATCCCCTCGCGATCGTCGCGCTGTTCGGGGACACGCCGCGCGGGCTCGCGGTCACCCCCGACGGCTCGACGGTCTATGCCGCGATCTTCAAGTCGGGCAACCAGACCACCGCGACAGGATCGGAGCTGGCCTGCCCGTTCGGAAACACGTCCGGTTGCACGGTCAGCGGCGAGCACGTGCCGGCCGGGCCGCCGGGACCGTCGACCAACCACGCCGGGATTTCCGCGCCGCAAGTGAGCGTGCTGCTCAAGACCGACGCCGGGGGCGCGTTCCGCGACGTCCGCGGCATCGACTGGACGGGCAACGTGAAATTCCAGCTGCCGGACCAGGATGTGTTCGCGATCGACGCGGCGTCGCTGACCACGACCGCCGCGTTCAGCCACGTCGGCACGACGCTGTTCAACCTCGCGGTCAACCCGAGGACCGGGGTGGTCTACGTCTCCAACACCGAGGCGCGCAACGATCTCCGGTTCGAGGGTCCCGGTACGTTCGCCGGTACGACGCTACAGGGTCATCTGGCCGAGACCCGGATCACGGTGATCGACGGCGCCGCGGTGCGGCCGCGCCATCTCAACAAGCACATTCCCTATGCCACGCGACCGGCACCCGCAGGGGTCAAGGACCACAGCCTGTCGACGCCGCTGGACCTCGTGGTGTCCGCCGACGGCACGACGCTGTACGTCGCCGCGCTGGGCTCGGGCAAGGTCGGCGTGTTCTCGACCGCCGAGCTCGAGGCCGATACGTTCGATCCGGCGGCGGCGAGCGCGGGGTACATCGCGGTCACCGGTGGCGGCCCGAGCGGGCTCGCGCTGGACGGCCACGGTCACCTGTTCGTCGCGACCCGGTTCGACGACGGAGTCTCGATGGTCAATGTCGCGAGCCGTGTCGAGATCTCGCACGTGCAGCTCGCCAACCCCGAGGATGACAAGCTCGTCCAGGGCCGCAAGTTCCTCTATGACGCCACGCTGTCGTCATCGAACGGCGAAGCGGCGTGCGCGAGCTGCCACATGTTCGGCGACACCGATCACCTGGTCTGGGATCTCGGCAATCCCGACGAAGATCCGGTGCAGACGCCGATCAATATCGTGCAGGGCGCGTTCGCGCCGCCCACGATCAACGGCACCGGCGACCCGACCAAGCTGCATCCGATGAAGGGGCCGATGGCGACCCAGACGCTGCTCGGCCTGGTCAACCACGGCACGATGCACTGGCGCGGCGATCGCGTCGATGGCTTCTTCGGCAGAGACACCAACACCGCGCCGCCCTACGATTCGCAGCTGGCGTTCAAGAACTTCATCGTGGCGTTCGCCGGGCTGCTCGGGCGCAACGAGCAGATCGCGTCGGCTGACATGCAGACGTTCGCCGACTTCGCGCTCGCAACCATGCTGCCACCGAATCCGATCCGCGCCCTGGACAACTCGCTGACCGCCGCGCAGGCGCGCGGCCGCGCATTCTACATGGGGTGCGCGGGGCAGGACAGCCTGACCGGAGAGGCCGTGGTGTGCCAGGACGGCCGGCCTCCGGCGGGTGGCGGTCATTTCTCCGACGGCGCCGCCCGCGCGGGCCTCGGCTTCACCTGCGAGGGCTGCCACCGGCTGCAGCCCGACCTCGGATTCTTCGGCACCGACGGCCAGTCGAGCTTCGAGGCCCTGCCGCAGATCTTCAAGATCCCGCAGCTACGCAACCTCTACACCAAGGTCGGCATGTTCGGGCGGCCGCCGACCCCGGACCGCAACGACGGCGACAACGGCAACATGGGCCGGCAGATCCGCGGCAACGGCTTCGAGCACGACGGCAGCGTCGACACGCTGTTCCGGTTCTTCCAGGGCAGGGTGTTCAACGTCAACCCGGCGTTCGGGAACCTGGTCGGCTTCGACGGGGGCGACGCGCAGCGCCGCGACCTCGAGCAGTTCCTGCTCGCGTTCGACAACGACCTCGCGCCGATCGTCGGCCAGCAGGTGACGCTCGATGCGAGCAACGCCGCCGTCGTCGGCCCGCGCATCGATCTGCTGATCGCGCGCGCCCACGCGCCGTTCGTCTCGAAGTCGCTGGGTGGCAACGTCACCGAGTGCGAGCTCGTCGCGCGCGGCGTGATCGGCGGCCACGCCGTCGCCTTCACGCTCGGGAGCGACGGCGCGTTCGCCCGCGATGACGGCGGCGCGCCGCTGAGCGATCCCGCCGTGCGCGCCCTCGCCGCGGTCGACGGCCAGCAGCTCACGTACACCTGCCTGCCACCTGGCTGGACGCGATAGCGCCACCGCCGCGCCGACCTCCGACCTAGCCGAACAGGCTCGCCAGCCAGTCGGGATGCAGGCTCCAGCCGAGGAACCCCGAGAAGCCGAGCAGGGTACCAAACGCGGCAAACACGATCGCCAGGCCCAGCAGCCACGACTTGCGGGTCAGGGCGGTCACGCCGAACAGCGCGATCGCGACCGACAGCAACGCCTCCGCCATGTCGAACTGGTCGTCGTGCACGTTGAGATCGTCGTACTGCTTCTTGAAGCCCTCGGCCTGACGCTTGATCTCGTCCTTCTCGGTTTCGTACTTCTTCTCCTGGGCCGCGTATTCAGCGATCCGCTTGTCGAACAGCCCCCGCACCTCGGGGGTGGCGGTCGGGGTGGAGTCGCGCAGCAGCTCGATCTGCTCGCGCGCCGAGATCGCCAGGTTCTGCTTGGTTCCCTTGGCCTGGTAGTACGCCCATGCGTCTACGCTGTTGGCCTGGGCCTGCGCCATCGCCTGTACGATGTTGCCGTCCTTGACGTTGCTCAGCGCCATGAACGTGGCCGCGAGCGCCACGAACGCGGCGACCGCGGTGTTGAGCCGCGACTCGCGTGCCTTCTCCAGGGACTCGGAGATCTTCTCGTCGATTTCACCCATGGCCCATCCTAGCTCGCCGCGGCCCGAGCAACGGACGTGGGGCAATTCGCCCGGCTCGATTTCAGGTCGGCACGACGCGGCGAGCTGGATTGCCCATGACGGTCACCCCTGCCGGCACGTCGCGTGTGACGACGGCGCCGGCACCGACCATCGCGCCCTTGCCGATGCGAACGCCGCACAGGATCGTCGCCCCCGAGCCGATCGCGGCGTCGTCTTCGACCCAGGTCTCGACCAGCGACCAGTCGCCGGCCCCCTTGGGCGAGCCATCGGCGTTACATGCGCGGGGGTGCTTGTCGTTGACGAACGTGACGCCGTGGCCGACGAACACACGATCGGCGATGTGGACCCCCGAGCACACGAACGAGTGGGTCGAGATCTTGCAGTGATCGCCAATCGTGACATCGCGCTGGATCTCGACGAACGCGCCGATCCGCGAGTAGGCGCCGATCCGGCAGCCGTAGAGGTTGACGAACTCGTGCACCGTCGTGCCTTCGCCGAGCACTACATCCTGCGCAATCGATTGGAACCGCTTGGTCACGTCGCCACTATAATGGAAGCCGTGCCTCGCTTGCTCGCGGTGTGGGTCCTGGCGATCGCGGGGCCCGCCGCGGCGGCGCCGATCCGCGGCCTGGTCTACGACGACCGCAACGGCGATGGCCGGCCCAGCGCCGGGGAGCCCGGTGTGGCAGGCGCCGTGGTCGCGCTCGGCGTCGAGCAGTTCGTCGTCACCGACGAGCGCGGCGGCTTCCTGCTCGACGTCCCGGCCGCGACCCAGGGCATCGCCTGGGTGCGGATCCCCGACGGCTTCGTTCCCGGCCCGGTATGGGCGCCGGTCGACGGGAGTACACCCGATCTGGAGATCGATCTCGGGCTTGCGCGGCTCGCCACGCCACACCGCGGGCCGGTGACGTTCGTGGTCGCCGCCGACACCCACATCTCGCAGGCGCAGCCGTTCGGCGCCGACCTCACGCAGGTCGCCGCCGACGCGACGGCGCTCGACCCAGCACCGGCCTTCTTCACGATCCTCGGCGACATCACGCAGGGCAGCCTGCCCGCGCAGTTCGAGCTGGTCGACGCCTCGCTGGCAGGGCTCGCCGCGCCGTACATCCCGGTGCCGGGCAACCACGACTGGTACGACGCCGGCGCGACCTGGCGCGCGCACTACGGGCCCGACAACTACAGCTTCGATATCGACACCACGCATTTCGTGGTGTGGAACATGGCGATGTCCGAGGCCGAGGTCCGCCGCTACCTCGGCGCGGAGCTGGCGCGCGTCGCCACCGGCATGGCGATCGTCGTCATGACGCACGCGCCGCCGAGCGACGCCGTGACCGCGGTGCTGCGCTCGCTGGGCGTCGGCTACGTGCTGACCGGGCACACGCACTCCAATCGCGTGGTCGATCACGAGGGCGTCATCGAGATCAACAGCGAGCCGCTGCTGATGGGGGGCCTCGACTTCTCACCGGGCGGCTATCGGGTCATGACGATCGATCGCGGCGTGCTGCGCAACTACCATCGCACGGTGGTCGACCGGCCGGTCCTCGAGGTGATCTCGCCGGGCCGCGGCCAGTGCGTGCCCCAGACCGGCGGGGTCGCGCTGATCGCCGCCGCGTACGACGCCGGCGACCCGGCGGTGACGGCGCGGGTCGACTGCGCGGCGCCGATCGCGCTGCGCGAGGTCGGCGGCTGGACCTGGCAGGCCGAGCTCCCCGCGTTGTCGCCCGGTCCGCACAGCCTTGCCGTCGCCGCGCGCGCTGGCGGGGTCGCCGCGGCGATCGGGTTCGAGGTGTGCGCCGCGTCGCCGGCGCCGCCGGCCGGTGCCGATTGGCCGCAGGTCGGCGGCGGTCCGGATCACGCGGGCTGGCGCGGTCGCGAGCTCGCCCCGCCGCTGGTGGCGCGATGGGCGACCGCGGTCGGCGGTCACGTGCTGCAGGCCGCGCCGGTGATCGCGCACGGCAGCGTCTACATCACGGCGACGGACCAGGCCGGTGGCAGCGCCGGCGGGCTGCTGGCGATCGACCTCGCGAGCGGCGCGACCCAGTGGCGCGCGACCACGCCGGTACAGCTTCGCGGCGGGGCGACGGTGTCGGGGACCACGGTCGCCGTGGCCCAGATCGATGGGACCGTGCTCGGGTTCGACACCCAGACCGGCGCGGCGCGCTGGCGGCGCGAGCTCGGCATCGGGCTTCCGCCCGGTGCCGCCGCGATCTTCGCTTCCCCCGCGACCGACGCCGGCGACCTCCTGGTCGGCAATCAGGGTCGGCTCGCCGCGATCTCGGCGGCCGAGGGCGCGCTGGTGTGGTCGGTCAACCCGGTGCCGGGCGGACAGGACAGCGAGGCGCTGTCGGCGATCGCGATCGGCGACGGCGCTGCCGTCGGCGTGTTCAACCGCGCGCTCGGCGGCGTGGCCGCCTGGGATCGCGCGACCGGCGATCCGCTGTGGCGGTTCGAGGACGCGTTGACCACCGCGATCAACGCGTCGCCGGTGGTCGCCGGCGGCCTGGTCTACGTCGTCAACGGGATGGACGACGTGTTCGCGCTCGAGATCGCAACCGGGGCCGTGCGCTGGGAGACCCGGCTCGATCCCGCGGGCTTCGACTGGGGCAACGCCACGGTCGGCACCCCCGCGATCGCGCGCGGTGTGCTGGTCGTGCCGACGCTGTATCGCGATCTGGTCGCGCTCGACGCCGCGAGCGGCCTCGAGCTGTGGCGGTTCGCCGGCACGCCGAGCCCGGTGCGCGCCACGCACTATCGCGGCGCGGGCGAGGCCGGATTCGAGGCCGGCCCCGTGATCACCGGCGACATCGTATGGGCAGCGGATACCGCGGGCCAGCTGACCGCGCTCGATCTGCACACCGGCCACCCGCTGTGGCAAACCCGGCTCGGGACGCCCGTGCTCGGCGGGTTCGCCGTGTCGGGCGACTGGCTGGTCGTCGCGTCGTACGACGGCACGGTGCGCGGGCTCGCCCGGGCGGCCACCGAACCCCGGGCGCTGGCGCCCCAGGCGTGCGAACCGGCCACCGGAGGTGGGTGCTGCGATGCCGGCGGTGACCCTACGGGCGCGCTGGCGGGCGCGGGGCTCGGGCTCGTGACGCTCGCGGCCGTCGCGGCCAGGCGGCGGCGACGAGCATGATCGCGAGCGCCAGCAGATAACCATCGACGAGCCGGCGCAGCCCGGGCGGATCGAACCGCCAGCGGATCGCGTGATGGCCGGGGCCGACGTGGACCGCGCGCAACAGGTAGCTCGCGACGACCGGCGTCGCGGGCACACCATCGAGCTCCACGGTCCAGCCCGGAAACGCGATCTCGTTCAGCACGACGATGCCCTCCCGTGGCGCCTCGACGGTGACCGCAACCTCGTCGGGCGCATACGACACCAGCGTGCCGGCCGTCGCGCCCGGCGCCGCCGACACCAGCGCGCCCAGCGCCGGCACCGCGGCCAGCGCGGCGGGCTCGATCACCGCGCGGTTGCGTTCGCCATCCGGCGCGCAGGTCGCCCGCAGCGCCGGTAGCACCCGCGTCGGATCGGAGACCACCTCTACCGCGCCGTACCACGCGACCAGCGGCGCCGGGTGACGCGCCTCGAAGATCCCCTCGCCGCGCGCGACGAACCCCGCGCCGAGCACCTGCGGTACGAAGCTCATGGTGGTCGCGTACCGGAAGTGCGGGCGCTGCAGCACCCAGCGCACGTTGAAGTCGGTGAGGATCGCCGGATCGCGCCGGGCGTACTCGAGGACCTCGACGTAGCGCCGGTTGCTCAGCGGATCGACCGCCGGGTAGCCGCGAAAGTCGCGCACGCCGCGGCGCTGGCCGACCCGCTCGCCGAGCACGAACTCGTCATACAGCCGGAATCGATCGCGGATCCCGTCGAGCTTGGCGAGGATCTCGGCGTCGTGCTCGTGGCGCTGCCGGGGCTCGGCCGCCGGGAGCGCGGCCGGCCGGTGGGTGAACGCCGGTGCGTCGAACAGCACCACGAGCACCAGCAGCGCGCTCGCCACGGCGCGCAGCCGCGGCACCCACGCCGAAACCGCCACCAGGGCGCCCGGCACCACCATCGCGGCGATCGACCACCATTCGGGTCGCAGCTTGCCGCTGCCGCGGATCGCGACCACGAGGATCGAGGCGGTGATCGCCGCGGCGACCACGATCAGCACCCGGCGCCGGCGCGCGCTGGGGCCGGCCTCGGCGAGCGACGCAGCGCCATACCCCGCCGCGGCCGCGAGGCTCCACGCGGCCAGCAGCTTGTAGCGCCCCGGGATCCGCAGCAGCGCGAAGCCGGGCACGTGATGGACCAGCCACGGCAGCACCGGCAGGGTCGCGCCCGCGACGAGCACCAGCCCGGCGATCGCGACGAGCAGGAGCAGCCGCGGCGCCGCGCCGTCTCGCGGCGGCATCGCCTGCGCGCACGCGGCGAGCAACACGATCGCCGCACCCACGTACATCTCCGGCGGTCCGGCATTGTGCGCGAGCACCCCGCGGACCACGCCATCCCACGGCAACGACTGCGACAGCGCGAACGCATCTCCCGCAGCCCAGCGATCGCGCGACGCGAACGCGACCAGGGTCTGCGTCGGGATCACCGTGACCGCAAGGACAAGGCCCGCGACGCCGGCCGCGATCACCGCGCATCCGAGCATCGCTCGCCACGGCGGCCGGACCGTCGCGATGCGCCACACACCGTACGGCGCGATCAGCAGCGCGGCATAGAACATCCCCGGCGGAGAGCCCGCCGTCGCGCACAGCGTGAACGCCGCGGCCATCGCGACGCCGCGCCGCCAGGTCGGCCGCGCGACCGCCGCGTCGATCGCGATCCAGACCACCGGCACCCACACCAGGGGCCACAGGATGTTCGACGCCTTGTGCACCAGCAGCGGGGCCGACGCCACGAGCCCGATGCCCCCGATCATCGCCGCGCGCACCGACAGGCCGCGCGTCCGCAGGAACAGATGCATGCACGACGCGAGCGCGACGTGGTGCGCGAGCACCTCGATCTGGATCAGCCACCACGACACCCCGAACGCCGCGCCCCACCCGATGAACGGCCACGCAAACGGGTAATAGCGGCACACGACGGGGTCGGCGTACACGGCGTAGCCGCCCTTGTCGTACGGGTTCCATCGCGAGAACCGACCCTCGCGCAGCTCGCGCGCCAGGAAGTCGAGGTCCGGGCCGTGCGTGTCGATCACGTCCCACCCGAACCCGGTGGCCGCGCCGTGCTGGTGCCACAGGTCGCGATAGAGCCACAGGACCACCAGCGCGTAGAACGCCGGGATCCACCACCACTCACCGTGGCGAGCCAGGTGCTCGCGGACCCGGGCTAGCACCCGCACAGCCCCGATCTCGGATCGCTCGCCATGTCCAGTCGGCGGCACTATCCCACGACCGGCCCCTGGCGTTCGCGATCCGGTTGCGGCAGCCTCGCGGGGTGTGCTGCCGCGTGATCGCGACGCTCGTGCTGGGGCTCGTGCTCGCTGCCTGGGCCCCGGCGGCCCCGCCACCGCAGGCGCTCCCCGGCTGGCCGCTCTATGATCGCCTGTGTCTGGCGTGTCACGGCACCGACGGCGACGGCCACGGTCCGGCCGCGCCGTACGCGTGGCCGGCGCCGCGCGCGTTCGTCCGCGGCGAGCTCAAGTGGCGGTCGACCCCGGCCGGCCAGCCGCCGCTCGACGACGACGTGCGCACCACGATCCTGCTCGGCGCGCCCGGCACCTCGATGCCCGGGTTCGCCGCCGCGCTGACGCCGGCACAGCTCGACGATGTGGTCGCGGTCGTCCGCGCGTTCGCCCCCGCCGCGTGGACCGGGATCGCGCAGCCGATCGTCCTGGGCGAACCCCCGCCGCCCGATCCCGCGCGCGGTGCCGCGCTGTGGCTCGAGAAAGGCTGCCCCGCGTGCCACGGCGCCACCGCCGACGGCCACGGCCCGAGCTCGTTCGCGCTGCGCGCACCGCCCTACAACCTGACGACGATTCTGCATCGCCCGCGCGAGCCTGGCGCCGAGGCGTACCGCCAGGCCGCCGCGCAGAGCATCGCCACCGGCCTGACCGGCACCGCGATGCCGAGCTTCGCCGGCATGCTGCGCGAGGCCGACCTCTGGGCGCTGGCCGATCACATCGTCGCGATCGCCGCGCCCGAACGCCGCGGCGATCGACGGCCGATGCCACCGGCGACGATCGACGCCGACCGCAAGGCACCGATCATGACCGGGACGTGGCCGGGCCTGGGTAATTCCGACGAGGTCGCGGTGTTCGGCCAGCCGGTCCCAGCGCAGGGCCCGCCGCCCGCATCGCTCGCGCCGGCGCAGGCGTCGCTGCAGGGTCGCCAGTGCGCGCGCTGCCACGCCAAGCAATACCGCGAGTGGGAGACGTCGCTCCATGGCGCCGCGGCGTCTCCCGGCGTGCTCGCCCAGACCGAATACGAGCTGCCGGCCGACGAGCGCGCCGCCTGCTTGCGGTGCCACGCACCGCTCGCCGAGCAGGCCACCAGCGCGACGCTGCGCGGCGACGGCGTGTCATGCGCCGGATGCCACGTGCGCGCCTGGGTTCGCCGGGGCCCGCCCAGCGTCGCACCGTCGCTGCTCGCGCTACCCGGCTATCCGCTCGTCACCGTCGGGCTCTACGAGCGCGCCGACTTCTGCTTGCCGTGTCACCAGCTACCGCCGCGGACCGCCGTCGCCGGTCGCCCGCTGCTCAATACCTACAAGGAGTGGCTCGACGGCCCGTACCTGCCGCGCGGTGTGCAATGCCAGCACTGCCACATGCCCAATCGCGAGCACGCGGTGCTCGGCATTCACGACCCCCGCACGTTCCGCGAGGCCATTGCGCTCGACGCCAGCGCGCACCGCCGCGGCGGCGAGGTCACCGCGGTCGCCGCGCTCAAGAACATCGGCGCCGGCCATTACTTGCCGACCACCCCGACTCCCGCCGCCTGGCTCTCGATCACGCTCGTCGACCGCCGCGGCCAGCCGATCCCGGGCGCCACCGATCGCCACCGGATCGGCCGCGATCTCTGGTTCGACGGTACGTGGCACGAGCGCTCCGATACCCGGATCCCGCCCGGCGAGACCACCACGGTTGCGCGTGCCTGGACCGCCGGCCGCACGGCCGCGGCGACCGCGGCGCGGATCACGATCGAGGTCCATCCCGACGACTTCTATGAGCGGTTCTACGCCGACAAGCTCGCCGGCGCACTCGCACCTGCGCAGCGCGCCCTCTACCAGCAAGCATTGACCCGTGCCCTCGGCTCACGCTACGTCGCCGAGCAGCGCGACGTCGCGATCCAGCCATGACGCTCACCGGAAGCTCGCGTAGCCAGGACGGTTGACCACAGTGTCCGGCAGCCGGACACTGGCGCCGACGCCGTCGTGTGGTCTTGCAAACTTACCGTGTGGCGCAGCGCTTGCTCCTCCACACGCCACGTGCCGTCTCCACCCCACGAAGCGCTCGTCGAGCTATTCCGCAACTGCGGCGAGCTTGCCCCCAGGTTACTCGAAGCCTGTGCCCAGATCGCGTTCCGCCACGATCGGGTCGACCAGACGTCGATCGACTTCTCGCAGGTCGTGTCAACCGAGTACCGGGCGGACTCGGTGGTCGTGCTGCGAGACAGCCGCGAGCCGCCTGTCGCGGCGATCATCGTCGAGGTCCAGCTGGGCGTCGATGCGGACAAGAAGTACTCGTGGCCGGTCTATGTCACGACGCTGCGAGCCAGGCTCCGCTGCCCGGTCGTGCTGCTCGTGGTGAGCCCGGCGCCGCGCATCGCGGCCTGGGCGCGCGCACCCATCGTGCTCGGGCATCCCGGGTTCTCCCTCGAGCCGGTCGTGATCCAGCTCGCGGACGTTCCACGGATCACCGACCTGGCAGCCGTTCAGCACGTCCCCGAGCTCGCCGTCCTGTCGGTGATGGCCCACCCCGAGCTCGACGTCGCCACGGTCGCGGTCTCGGCGATTATCGGGCTCCCGGAAGATCAAGCCCGGCTATACTTGGACCTGATCATGGCGGCGTTGTCGCCGTCACTTCGCAAGGCGCTGGAGTCCCACATGCAAGGCTACGTGTACCAGAGCGAATTTGCGCGCAAGTACTACTCGCAAGGCCTCGAGCAGGGCCGTGAACAGGGCCGCGAGCAGGGTCGTGAACAGGGCCGCGAGCAGGGCCGCGAGCAGGGCCGTGAACAGGGCCTGCACACTGCCGTGCTCGCGCTGCTGGCGGCCAAGCTGGACACTGTCACCGACGATCAGCGCGCTGCGGTCGAGACGGTCCACGATGGCGGCGCCCTGACGGAGCTGATCGGCGCACTCGGCCGCGCAACCACGGCGTCCGAAGTCCGGGCCGCGCTTGCTGTGCTCCGGAACGGTTAGTCAAGCCGTGTAGCCGCACGCGTCGCGAGGTGGATCGATACGACGGAGACTGAGTAGAACGCGATCTCCCGCTTACGCCCACGAACACGGTTTCAAGCAAATAGTCGATCGCGCGGGCACGGCCACGCACGTGCGTTGTCAAGAACCGCTTCTGCGGTCGTTGCTTCGACAAGGGCTTGGCGGGGACGAGATTCCGGGTCACGATGCCGGGACTTCGCAGCCATCGCAGCCAGCGCTGCGGCAGGAGACGAGAGATGAACGCGATCGAGATCTCGGGACCGGCCTCCACCGACGGTGACAAAGTGTTCACGCGCGAAGCGCTCGCGTTCGTGGGCGAGCTCGTAGCGCGGTTCGCCGCGGTCCGCGTAAATCTGCTCGAGAGCAGGCGAACGCGCGATCGCGAGATCGCATCCGGCAAGAAGTATGGCTTGCTGGCCGAGACCGACGCAGTGCGCAAAGCCGACTGGAAAGTCGCTGGTACGCCCGCGGATCTCGATCGCCGCCACGTCGAGATCACCGGCCCGACCGACCGCAAGATGGTCATTAACGCGCTCAGCTCGGGGGCGGATGTGTTCATGGCCGACTTCGAGGACTCGCTGTCGCCGACGTGGGACAACGTGGTCAGCGGCCAGGCGAATCTGATGGAGGCGGTGCGCAAGACGCTGTCGTTCACGTCGCCCGAAGGCAAGTCATATACCCTCGCCTCGAAGCTCGCCACGCTGGTGGTGCGGCCGCGCGGCTGGCACCTCGTCGAGAAGCACGCGACGTTCGGGGGGCAGCCGGTATCGGCGAGCTTGTTCGACTTCGGCCTGTATTTCTTCCACAACGCCCGCGAGCTCACCGCGCGTGGTAGCGGGCCCTACTTCTACCTGCCGAAGATGGAGAGCCACCTCGAGGCGCGGCTGTGGAACGATGTGTTCGTCGCAGCCCAGGAGCTGCTCGGTGTTCCGCGCGGCACCGTGCGCGCCACCGTGTTGATCGAGACGCTGCCCGCGGCGTTCGAGATGGACGAGATCCTCTACGAGCTACGCGACCACGCCGCCGGCCTGAACGCCGGTCGTTGGGACTACCTGTTCAGCGCGATCAAGAAGCTGCGCGACCAACCAGGCCTGGCGATCCCCGAGCGCTCACAGCTGCTGATGACCGTGCCGTTCATGCGTGCCTACACCGAGCGCCTGGTTCGCACCTGCCACCACCGCGGGGCCCATGCAATCGGCGGCATGGCGCCGTTTATTCCGAGCCGCAAGAATCCCGAGATCAACACCGCCGCGCTCGCCAAGGTGCGAGACGACAAGCTTCGCGAGGTCCGCGACGGCTTCGACGGCACCTGGGTCGCGCACCCCGATCTGGTCGCCACCGCGAAGGAGGTGTTCGACGCCGCGCTCGGCGACAAGCCGAACCAGAAGTCGAAGCTGCGCGAGGACGTGAAGGTCACCGATGCCGAGATCCTCGATCTCCGCGTGCCCGACGGCAAGATCACCGAGGCCGGCCTGCGCAACAACGTGAGCGTCGCCATCCAGTACCTCGCGTCGTGGCTATCCGGAAACGGCGCCGCGGCGATCTTCAACTTGATGGAGGATGCCGCGACGGCCGAGATCTCGCGTGGCCAGCTGTGGTTCTGGATCCATCACGGTGGCGTGCTCGACGATGCACGACCGATCACCACGGCGCTGTACCGGTCGATCCGCGACGACGAAGCTGCCAAGCTCGCCGGTCTGCCGACCGCGGGGCACGTCCCCGCTGCGATCGCCATCCTCGACAGCCTGGTCGAGAGCGACAGCTTTGCCGACTTCCTCACCATCCCGGCCTACGAGCAGCTCGCGTAGGCGCGGCCGATGGAAGTACCAGCCGCTCCGCCTCTTGCCGCGGCGCTGATCGCGCGGTTCACCGCGATCGTCGGTGAGCGAAACTGCATCTGGAAGCCCGACGAGCTGCGGACCTACGAATGCGACGGGCTGACCAGCTTTCGCGCCCAGCCCGGGGTGGTCGTGCTGCCGGCGTCGCGTGCCGAAGCCATCGAGGTCGTTCGGCTGGCCTATCGCGAAGGCCTGCCGATCGTGCCGCGCGGCTCGGGAACCGGCCTGTCGGGTGGCGCGCTACCGGTGCCGGGCGGAGTCGTGCTCGGGCTGTCGCGGATGAAGCGGATCCTCGAGATCGACTTCGACAACCTGTGGATGCGCGTCGAGCCTGGCGTGATCAACCTCGAGGTGTCCAAGCGGCTGGCGCCGGGCGGTTGCTACTACGCCCCCGATCCGTCGTCGCAGCAGGTCTGCACGATCGGCGGCAACGTCGCCGAGAACTCGGGTGGCGCGCACTGTCTGAAATACGGCTTCACGACCAACCACGTGCTCGGCGCCACGGTGATTCTCCCCGACGGAGAGGTCGTCGAGCTCGGCGGACCGATCGCCGATCCGATCGGCTACGACCTGCGCGGGGCGATGGTCGGCAGCGAGGGCACGCTCGGGGTCGTCGTCGAGGTCGTGCTGCGGATCCTGCGCAAACCCGAGGCCACGCGCACGTTCTTCGCGACATTCCCGTCGACCGACGAGGCCGGTAACGCGGTCTCGCTGATCATCGCCGCCGGGATCGTGCCGGCGGCGATCGAGATGATGGATCGGCTCGCGATCGTCGCGATCAAGGCGGCCACCGGCGTCGACTGGCCCGACGTCGGCGCTGCACTGCTCATGGATGTCGACGGCCCGCTCGCCGAGGTCGAGCACACCGCGGCAGAAGCCAACCGGCTGGCACGGCAAGCCGGCGCGCTCGAGATCCGCGTGCCGCGTGACGCTGCCGAGCGCGACACCATGTGGCGCGGCCGCAAGAGCGCGTTCGCGGCCGTCGGGCGGATCAGCCCGAACTACGTGGTGCAGGACGGCGTCATTCCGCGCTCGGAGATCGCCAAGGTGCTGCGCGCGATCGAGGGGCTCGCCAGCCAGAGCGGGCTGCGGATCGCCAACGTATTCCATGCCGGCGACGGCAACCTCCACCCGCTCGTGCTGTACGACGCCGCGATCCCCGGCCAGGAGGCGCTGGCGGAGCACACGGCCGGCGAGATCCTCAAGCTGTGTGTCGCCAGCGGTGGCTCGATCACCGGCGAGCACGGGGTCGGGGCCGACAAGGCGATGTACATGAGCGAGATGTTCTCCGACGCCGATCTGGCAACGATGAACCTGGTGCGCTGTGCGTTCGACCCCGAGGTGCGGATGAACCCGGGCAAGGTGTTCCCGACACCGCGGCTGTGTGGCGATCGGCCCGGCGTCTACCACGCGCACGCGACCGAGATCGCCGGGTTGGCGGGCCGCGGCTGACGAGAGGTGTCGAACAACGCCGTTGTGGCATTGCTCGGCATCTCGGAGTCGCGAGTCCGGATGGGTTCGCCGGAATGGTTCGCGATGACGCAATGCGCGCCGCGCGTTGCCAGCGTGGTACGAAACCCGGACAGCTGGCGCGATGCTCCGCCGGAGCGCTTGGCTTCCGTGCACCGGACGGGTGACACTGAGCGTTCATCGGCCGGATCGAGATGCCCGTTGCACGCAGTCCCCGGCCCGCATCTGACCCGGCCGTATCTGACCCGGCCGACGTATCTGACCCGGCCGTATCTGACCGGATCGAGGGCTTCGATGACGGCCTCCATGAAGATCGACGTCCAGGACCGTGATGATATCGTCGGCGTCCGGCCGCGGGCTGCGTATGCACCCGCCAGCCTCGGCGAATGCGCCGAGGTCATGGCGATCGCGGCCAGCGAGCGACTGCGGCTTGGCTTCGTGGGCGGCGGCACAGCGCTCGAGCTGGGGGCGGCCCCCACCGCGCTCGACGCGGTGGTGCGGACCGAGCGGCTGGCGAAGATCATCGAGTACGCGCCCGCCGACATGGTGATCGTCGTCGAGGCCGGCGCGACCTTGGCAGCGCTCCAGGCCACGGTGGGCGCGCATGGCCAGCGACTGGCGCTCGACGCGCCGTGGCCGGAGCGCGCCACGATCGGCGGCGTGATCGCGACCGGCGCGTTCGGCCCCTTGCGAGCGCGCTACGGTGCGGTGCGCGATCTCATCATCGGGGTGACGCTGGTCCGCGCCGATGGCCAGGTCGCGCGTGGCGGTGGCAAGGTCGTGAAGAACGTCGCCGGCTTCGACCTCCCCAAGGTCGCCTGCGGCTCGCTGGGCACGCTCGGCCTGATCGCTGCCGCGGCGTTCCGGTTGCATCCGCTGCCCGAGACCGCCACGACGGTGCTGGTCCCCGACGTCGCGGCCGACGCGGTGGTCGCGCTGGTCGCCGCCGCACGACAGGCGCAGCTCGAGCCTGCCAGCGCCGTCGCGCTCAGTGCCACCGCGGGTCGGTTCGATTTCGGGGTGCGCTTCGAGGGCTTCGAGCGCGGCGTCCAGCACCAGGTCGCGCGGATGCTCGCGCTCGCGGGCGCTGCGCGCAGCCCCGCAGCCGCGCTCTCCGACGCCGCGGCTGCCGCGTTCTGGACCCGGCACGATGCGGTCCGGGCCGCCGGGCCGCTGCGGATCCACGTGGCCGCACTGCCGACGCGATTCGCCGCGGTCGCGCAGCTGGTGTCCCAGCTCGGCGACTTCGCGTGGTACGCGACGCTGGGGATCGGCTTTGCCGGTGGGGCGACGGGCGACGCCGCGATCGTGACGGCCGCACGCGCCGCGCTGGTCGCCGAGGGCGGCGCGCTCGTCGTGCAAGCCGCGCCTGCCGAGCTGCGCGCGACCGTCGATCCCTGGGGACCCTTGCCGTCGGCGTTCGCGATCATGCAGCGGCTCAAGCAGCGTTTCGATCCGGAGCGCCGGCTCAACCCGGGCCGCTTCGTAGGAGGACTGTGATGACCGCTTCGCGCAAGCTCCTCGACGACTGCGTCCACTGCGGGTTCTGCCTGCCCGCCTGCCCGACCTATCAGTCATGGGGCGAGGAGATGGATTCGCCACGCGGCCGGATCCACCTCATGAAGGCGGTGGCGGAGACCAAGGAGCCACTCACCGCGGCGGCGGTCGGGCACTTCGATCGCTGCCTGGGCTGCATGGCCTGCGTGCCGGCCTGTCCATCGGGCGTGAAGTACAACATCCTCATCGAGGAGACGCGAGCCACGATCGAGCGCACCTACCGGCGACCGCTCGCCGATCGGCTGTTCCGCGGCATGATCTTCTCCCTGTTCCCGTACCCGCGGCGCCTCAAGCTCGCCGTGGTGCTCCAGCTGATCTATCAGCGCACCGGCCTGCGCTGGCTCACCCACAAGCTCGGGTTGTTGCGGCTTTTGCCTCGCAGGCTGCGCAACCTCGAGGCACTGATGCCACCGGTCGGGCTGCACCAGCTCACCGATCGACTGCCCGCGCACCAGCCCGCCACCGGCGTCCGCCGCGCGCGCGTCGCCCTGCTGCCCGGCTGCGTCCAGCGCGTCTATTTCCCCAGCGTCAACCAGGCCACGCTGCGGGTGCTCGCCGCCGAGAACTGCGAGGTCGTGATCCCCGAGGGCATCGGCTGTTGCGGCGCCCTGTCGGTGCACGCGGGCCGCGACGACGAAGCGCGGCGGCTCGCCCGGGTCACGATCGCGGCGCTCGAGCGCACCGAGGCCGACACCATCATCGTCAACGCCGCCGGCTGTGGCTCGTCGATGAAGGAGTGGGGCCACCTGTTCCGCGACGATCCCGCCTGGGCCGAGCGCGCCGCCAAGCTGGCCGCCAAGGTGAAGGACGTGATCGAGCTGCTCGCCGGCCTGCCGCCGGTCGCCACCCGCCACCCGCTCCGGATCAAGGCCGCGTACCACGACGCCTGCCACCTGGCGCACGCGCAGCGCATCCGGGCCGAGCCACGCGCCCTGCTCCGCGCGATCCCGGGCTTCGACCTCATCGAGCTCGACAGCGACGCGTGCTGCGGCAGCGCGGGCGTCCACAACCTCCTCGAGCCGGACAGCGCGCGGGAGATCGGCCAGCGCAAAGTCGACAGCGTCGAGGCCGCGTCACCCGAGCTGCTGGTCAGCGCCAACCCGGGCTGCACCCTGCAGATCCAGATGTTGCTCCGGGAGCGTGGCCGCGACGTGCGCACCGCCCACCCGATCGAGGTGCTCGACGCGTCGATCCGCGGCGTGCCGCTATACGACCGCTAGAAAGTCGTCTTTCCTGCGGACTCCGTCACCGCACGCCACCAACACGCCGCGTTATTTGCTGCCCGAGCGCACTCGAGATCAGTCGTCCTGGTGAATTGAACCGGCAATCGACGCCCTCGTTGCGTCTGCGATTGCCATGCTTCCAACACACTGCGTTATTCCGCTGCCGATGTTGTCGACGAGCGCTTCGCGTCGCGCGATTTCCTGGCCATCGACCTGCGCGACTATGTATAGATTGCCAGGAAGCTCGCCACACCACAGCTGCTGGATCGTCAGCTGTTCCTGGAAGGTCCCGATGTACAAACAGAACTACAACCCGTTTGACAATACGTTTCTGTCCACCGTGGTTGCCGCCGTTCCGATCGTGGTTCTGCTGTACTTCATCGCGCTGCATCCGCACCGCGACAAGCTCGGCAACCGCCACCGCGGGATCTCCGCGCCCTACGCCGCGTTGTTCGGGGTGATCGCCGCCTTCGTCGTGTCGTGCCTCGCGTTCCGCATGCCGGTCGCCTCGGCGGTCTCGGCGTTCTCGCTGGGCAGCCTCAACGGCTTCATCGGGATCATCTGGATCGTCGTGGCCGGCATGCTGCTCTACACGATGACCGTCGTCACCGGCAAGTTCGAGATCGTCAAGGAGTCGATCATCCACATCTCGTTCGATCGGCGGCTGCAGGTCCTGCTCATCGCGTTCTCGTTCGGCGCGATCATCGAGGGCACCTCCGGGTTCGGCACCCCCGTGGCGATCGCCGGCGCGATGATGGTCGGGCTCGGCTTCAAGCCGTTTCAGTCCGCGGTGCTGAACCTCATCGCCAACACCGCGCCGGTCGCGTTCGGGGCGATCGGGACACCGATCAAGGCGCTCGCCGCTGCCAGCGGGCTCCCCGAGCTGACGCTGGCCACGATGGCGGGTCACCAGCTGCCGTGGGTCTCGCTGCTCGTGCCGTTCTGGCTGGTCGCGCTGTTCGTGCGGATGGAGGGCGGCACCTGGAAGCAGGCGTTCGAGATCTGGCCGGCCGCGATCGTCTCCGGAGCCAGCTTCGCGCTCATGCAGTGGTTTGCGTCTGGCCAGGAGGCGCTGTACCTCACGACCGATGTCGTGTCCGGCGTGTTCTCGGTGATCTGCACGGCGGTGTTCGTGCGCTACATCTGGCACCCCAAGCACCGCTTCCTGCTCAAGTCGGAGCGCGACGCCACCAACGGCGCCGCCAGCGGCACGAGCGCACCGGTCTGGAAGTACAAGTACAAGCTCGGCGAGACCGTCTACGCCTGGCTGCCGTGGGCCATCCTGATCGCGTGCTGCGTGACCTGGGGCCTCAAGAAGGCCGAGCTCGACTCCATGTTCTCGAGCAAGGTCGACACCACCCTGTTCGGCTCCAAGCTCTCGGGCACGATCTCGCGTCCGGTCTGGGACATGCCGGCGCTCCACAAGCTCGTCCAGCGGATGCCCCCGGTCGTGCCCGCCGATGCCAAACCCGAGGGCGCGCAGTTCGCGATCAACTGGCTGTCCGCCGCGGGCACCGGCGTGTTCCTCGCGGCGCTGTTGACCGGCCTGGTCCTCGGGATGACCGGGGCGCAATGGAAGGAGTCGATCACGCGCACGCTCAAACGCATGACGACCCCCGTGCTGGTGATCGGCCAGGTCCTCGGCCTGGGCTTTCTCACGCGCTACGCCGGTACCGACGCCGTCCTCGGCCTGATGTTCATCAGCGCGGGCGCCGCCTATCCATTCTTCGCCGCCTACCTCGGCTGGCTCGGCGTGTTCCTCACCGGCTCCGACACGGCCTCCAATGCGCTGTTCGGTAGCCTCCAGAACATCACGGCGCAGCGACTTCACCTGAACCCGATCCTCGTCGTCGCCACCAACTCGACGGGCGGCGTGATGGGCAAGATGATCGACGCGCAGTCGATCATGGTTGCGTCCGCCGCCTGCTACGACGACCCCCACGAGCGCGCCCACGCGCTGGGCCCGATCTTCCGCAAGGTCTGGTGGCACTCGGTCGCCGGCGCCGGGGTGATCGGCCTCATCGCGCTGTTTCAGTCGCAGTTCACCGGCTGCATTCCGCCGATGCCGCCTCCGCCAGCGGTCACCGCACCGGCGGTGGCACCGGCGCCCCCGGCAGCGACCCCGGACAAGCCTCCGGCGCCCGCGCCTACGCCGGCGAAGTAGCCGGCGGGAGCCGCCCGGAGCAGGCCTCGTTTGCTTCACGGCGCCTCGTTTGCTTCACGGCGCCTCGTTTGCTTCACGGCGCCTCGTTTGCTTCACGGCGCCCTCCTTGTCTCTCGTCCGGGCCGGCACGCCGGACAGCGAGGTCGACCGCTGGTATCGGGTGCGCACGCCTCGCAGAGGACGTGGAGCGCGTCGTCGCACAGCAGCGGGGCGCGCGTGGTTCCGGAACACGCGACACAGGCAAGCGAATCGGGGGTCCGGGCGTGGGGCGGCACGTGCAGGGCCAGCTCGCGCTCGCCTTTGCGCCGGCGCAGCCGGATCCGGATCTCGGCCACCCGCATCGCGACCGCCGCCAGCGCGACAGGCTCGATCCGCACGCGCAGCGCGTAGCGCGCCGCGAGATCCCGCAGCTTCGCGGTGTGCTCGGCGCGCAATGCCGCGACGCGGGCGGAGATCGCGTTGCGCGCGACCTGGCGCCGCGGACGCTCCGCCTCATTGATCAGCGACGCGAAGTACTCGTCGATCCGCGAGCGCTCGCGGTCGCGGCGGCGCGCCACGGCAGCGCCGACCTCGTCGAGCCGCGGGCCGATCGCCAGACTGCACCGGGTCGCGAGGATCCGGGCGCCGCCCACCGCACCGCGCGCGTCGCGCGCGTCGGTCACCCGGACGTCATCACCGGCCACCACGTCGGCGATCGCGGCGACGCACCCCGGATCGGGCTCGGCGAACGTGGCCGCGTTCACGACGGACATCGCCATCCCCTGGTAGCGATCGTCGGCCTCGGCGGTCCATGCGAACACTCCCACAAGATAGGTGGCCGACGCGTGGGCGACGCCGAGGACGTCGGCGACTCCGTTGCGCACGACCAGCCGATCGGCGAGGCGTTCGGCGACCGCCGTGCGCGGGGCCTCGGCCAGCCACGAGATGCTCGATACCGGCACGGTCGCGCGAACCTCGGACACCAGGCGGTCCAGGAGCGGCGAGCCCAGGCCGCAGCCCACCGCGTGCGCGCCGGCAGTGGCCGCAAGCACGCACGCCTCGGCGAGATCGAAGCGACGCGCAAGCTCCGGCGGCAGCACCGCGAGCGCCCCGTCGTCGTTGCGTTCGACGAGCGCGCCGCGCGCCGCCAGCTCGTCGGCGACGAACCCGAGCGGGTCGAGATCTCCGCGGTCGATCATGCCTCGAACTCCTTGCCGAACAGCGCCTGATCGAGCTCGCGGATCTCGTCGTAGCGACCGCGTGCGCGCAGCAGCTCGTCGCCGATGGCGGTCAAGCCGTCGTCGACCGCGGCCTCGCTGGGAGCCTCGGCGCACAGCGCGAGCAGGCGCTCTTCGAGATCGGCCTCGTCGGTCATGTTCCCGATCACCATATCCATCTCGCCGACGACGAGCTCGAACAGCCGCACGCGTTCGTGGAGCACGCCCAGGATCCGCTCCTCCATCGAGCCGCGCGCGCACAGGTTGAAGACCTCGACCTCGGTGGTCTGCCCGAACCGATGCAACCGGCCGATGCGCTGCTCGATCACCATCGGGTTCCACGGCAGATCGAAGTTGACGAGCCGGTGGCAATGCTGAAGGTTGTGGCCCTCACTGCCGACGTCCGTCGAGACCAGCAGCTGAACCTCGCCCGCGCGAAACGCGGCGAGCGCAGCCTGCTTGTCGGCACCCGAGAGCTCGCCGTGGACCGCCGCGTGCGTGACGCGCTCGCGCGCGAGCACGGAGACCAGCCAGCGCGCCGTCGCGCGGTACCGGGTGAACACCAGCACCTGCGCGGCCCCCCCGGTTCGCACGATGTCGACGAGCGCGCGGCCCTTGCGCGTGTCGTCGCCGCGCGCGGCGTGTGCGATCGCGGCAAACGATGGGTCGCCGGCGACCTTGTCGAGCGTGCCGCGCACCGCCGCCGGGCTCGATCCAGCTTCGAGCAAGAGTAGCCCCGCGGTCCGGCGCACGCGCGGCTCGGTCGCCGTCCGCAGCGCCGTCATCGCCGCGGCATACAGCGCCCGCTCGTCCTCGCCGGGCTCGACGACGACGGTCGACACATAGCGCGGCGGTAGCTTGAGCCCGCACGACGCGCGGGTATTGCGCACCATCACCTCGCCGAGCAGCTCGCGCAGCGCTGCCCGGTTCTTCGGCGACGTCGGGCTCGCCGGATCGACAAACCGCTTCCGGAACGCCGCCGGAGTCGCGAACTGTCCAGGCTTGAGCAACGTCACCAGCTGGTACAGCTCCTCGAGCTCGGTCTCGATCGGCGTCGCGGTGAGCAGCAGCAGGAACCGGCTGCGCAGGCCGTCGACGAGCTTCCAGCTCGACGAGCCGCGCCGCTTGACGCGGTGAGCCTCGTCGACAATCACCAGATCCCAGGGCATCGCTTGCACCGCGGGTGCGGTCCGCTGCATCCGCGCGGTCGCCAGCGACGCCACCACCACGCCATCGCCTTCCCAGGTGGCGTCACCCTCTCGATCCGTGGTGCGCGCCGAGATCCCCGCTTTGGTGGCGAGCTCGCCCACCCATTGCGGGACCAACGCAGGCGGCGCGAGCACGAGGACGCGCTTCGCCATCCCGCGCACCTGATACTCCAGCAGCACCATCAGCGCCTCGATCGTCTTGCCCAGGCCCACTTCGTCCGAGAGCAGCGCTCGCCCGCGCAGCGTTCGAAGTACGCGATGGACCGTCTCGATCTGATAACCGTGCCGCTCGACCCCGACCAGCCGCGCCAACGACAGCAGCTCCGTGAAGCTCTCTGCGCTCGCGAGCCGCTGCGCGTGGACCGCACGGCGCAGCTGCGCGAGCGAACAGGTCGGCCCCTCGAGCAGCGCCACGAGCCGCGCACCATCCAGCGCCTCGACACGTACGGCCGGCGCGGCGATCTCGTCCTCCGCGGAGGCGGCGGCCGGCTCGGGCTCGGATGGCGACGGCATCTGGACACGCTTACCACAGCCCTCTGATCACGCAGCGATGTCCGAGCGCAGCTCCGGACCGTCGCTCGCGAGCATCCCGGCGGATCGATTACGCGCGCGGTGCACGGGCGGCGCGCGGATTCGCCGTCGTGAACATCAGGCGATACGCGAGCGGCGCAACGCCGAGCGTCCGCTCGAACGCCCGCGTCATCCGCGGCGCCGATCCGAAGCCGCAGCGCGCGGCGATCGTCTTGGTCCCGAGCGGCGTCGTTGCCAGCAGGGTCCGCGCCTGCTCGACGCGCAGCTTCTCGATCAGCTTCGCGGGCGTGGTGTCGAGGACTTGCACACAGCGGCGATGCAGCGAGCGCACCGACATCCCGGCGTTGCGCGCGAGCTTGTCCACATCGAGCGAGGCCCGCAGGTTCGCGCGCAACCACGCGACGACCGAGCCGAGCGGGTCCGACCCCGAGGTCTGCGCCACCAGCGTCTCGCTGAACTGCGACTGAAATCCGGGACGGCGCGCGTAGAGCACGAGGTGCGCTGCGACCGAGTCGGCCAGCGGGCAACCGTGATCCTCCTCGACCATCGCCAGCGCCATGTCGATGCCCGTGCTGACACCGGCCGAGGTCCAGATCCGTCCGTCACGGACGAAGATGGCTTCGCGATCGACGTCGATCTCGGGATGCAGGCGCGCCAGCCGGTCGCATGACGACCAGTGCGTCGCCACACGCCGCCCGCGGAGGATCCCCGTGCTCGCGACGATGAACGCGCCGTCGCACACCGAGCCGATACGACGAACGACCCGCGCAGCACGCACGAGCCACCGCGCCAGCGCCGGGTTCGACGACGCCGTGGCGATCGCCCGATCATCGCCACCGGCGACCAGCACCGTGTCGGTGGCCCGCGGGCGAATCGCCGCGAGCTCGTGCGCCAGCACCTTGGGGCCGGAGGTGAGCGCGATCGGACCGCCGCCGATCGCAGCGATGATCACGTCGTAGGCCGGCGCGCCGAGTCGGCTGACGCCGGCAAAGACATCGGCCGGGCCGAACAGATCGAGCCCCTCGGCACCGTCGTAGCCCACCAGCACCAGGCGTCTTCGCATTGGCAGAAAATAGACGATCGTTGGCAGTCGTGCCACTGCCTTCTGTCGTACATCAGGCTCGGAGGTTGACATGAGGACGACGAACACCAAGACGATGGGCTGGAGTCTGCGCACCATAGCGGGCTCGACGATTGTGGCGCTGGCGCTGGGCCTCGGTGGCAGCTGCCTCGCATCCGGGGACGCCGCGGCCGACGAGGACTCGGCGGCGTCCGCGGTCACGCGCGACTGCAACGATCCCAATCCGGCGCTGTACGCGACCGACGCGCGCCCGTTCGGCCGGAGCATGGAGGACTGGGCCGAAGCCTGGTGGCACTGGACGTATGCCATCCCGCTGTCACTCAATCCGAACGACACCGCGACCGCGGATCCCGGCCAGAATCAGCGCGGCCCGGTGTTCTTCCTCGCCACGCCGCCGATCGACGGCCGCACGTTCGACGTCCCGCGCCACAAGGCGATCGGGGTGTTGCTGTCGAGCATCCTGAACGACTACCCGTGCCCCGATCCGACCTTCCAGCCGGCGCCCGGCCAGACGCTGTTCGAGTTTCTCTCGCTCGGCGCGGCACAGGCCGACAATGTCGCGCAGATCGAGAGCAGCCTCGACGGCGTCGCGCTCACGGGCCTGACGAGCTACCACGTCACGTCCCACAAGCTCATGCACATCACCGGAGACCTGAGCTTGCAGGTCCTCGACTCCTGCATCACCGGCTCGCCGCAGCCCGCCGTCATCGAAGCGTACTTCATGATGATCAAGCCGCTCACGCCTGGGCACCACGTGCTCACGACCCGCATCACCACCAAGGCGGGTGTCGTTCTTGCGCTGAAGACCAAGAGCATCAACGTGCGCTAGGACCGCTCGCCCTCCGGGGCAAGCACCCGGTGGCGCGTGCCCGAACCGCTCCGTAAGATGCGCGCTTGACCACCCAAGCCATGCTCGCGGCGGTGCTGACCGCCACCGGCTTTGCCTCAGCCTGCTCGCCGGCGGCCCCGACCGCGCCGCCGCACGTCAACACCGCCGACATCTTCCGGTTCAAGATCGGCGCGCTCGAGGCCGTCGCCCTGAAGGACGGCGATATCCACGTGGCCAACGACGGCAAGACGCTCGGCGTCGGACAGCCGCGCCAGGCTCGCCACCCGAGCGGCGCGAGTCCGTCATCGCCTCACCGTGGACGCGACCCGCGCGGTCGATGGGGCCGACGGCTGGTACGGCGAGCGGAACGGCTGTAGTATGACAGCCGTTCTGCAATGACAGGCACCACCGAGATCGGTATTGATACGCCTGCTCCAGCAAACGACTCAGTCAGTCACTCGCTGTCGCATCGCGACACGTTGGCCATGTCGGGCCTGGTCCTGGTGGGCTGCATTGTCACCCTCTGGTTCGGTGAGCGCATCGGCGTGAACGGCGGGCAGGGCTGGGATGGGATGAGCTACACGCAATGGGCACAGGATTTCTGGCGCAAGGTCGTCGTTGACGGGCTCACGGCGTTTCATAGCCAGCGCGTGGTGTCCTCGGCCGTGGTCCACTATGGGTTGCGGATCTTGGGCCTTCGCACCGACGTCCCGCATGTGATCGCCGGATTCCAGGCACTGAATACGATCGCGCTGGTCGGCTCGGCCGTCCTGTGGGCGCAGCTGAGCCGGGCGATGAGCTGGCCGCGCCCGGCCGCCTGGGTCGGATTCGTCGGGTTGTTTGGTGGCTACGCCAATGCCCGACATGCCCTGTATTACCCCACGCTGACCGATCCCACCGCCTTTGCGCTCGGGATGATGATGGCGTGGGCGTATCTCACGCGGCGCGGCTGGGCGCTGTGGCTGGTCGCCGGCCTGGGGGGCTTCACCTGGCCATCGCTGGCACCGCTGGCGATCGGTGTTCTGGTGTTTCCACGCCGCACCGGGGGCGAGCCGCCGCCCGAGCGTACGCGGGCTCGCGGCATCGCCGCAGCCGTGATCAGCGGGACTGCTGCGGTGGTGTTTGTGGTGGTCGCGCTGCACTTCATGGCGCATCCGCTCCGGGGCGTCGGTGATGAAAAGTTCGCCGCGTGGGTGCGCGGCGATCTGCTCCCACTGACCGTTGCGTTGCTGCTCGCCATGCTCGGGCTCGGCGGTTACCTGTTGTTGAATCAGCCGGTGTTATGGAACCTGCGCAACTATCTCAGGCAGCTGGACCGGCGCCGGACGATGCTCGCCGTGGCATCCGTCGCCGTGCTGCTGGTGGCTCGCGCGCTGTGGTTACGGAACGTCGGCTGGCGTCAGGGGCCGACCATCGTGCAGTTCATGTGCGAGCACACGCTGTCCGCCATCCGCGGCCCGCTGTGGGGGCCGGTGTATTCGGTCGTGTACTTCGGCCCCATCGTATTGATCGCGCTGATGTACTGGCGACGGATCGCAGCGGTGTGTGCGGACTGGGGGCCGTCGGCGGTGCTGGCGATGGCGATGACGCTCGGGTTTGCGGCGGCAGCCAACACGCGGCAATGGAACCACCTGCTGCCGTTCCTCGTCACGGCCACGGTGGCTGCGACCAGCACGCTGTGGAATACCAGGCGGCTCGTCGTGTTCACGCTGCTCTCGGTCGCGTGGTCGAAGGTATGGCTCACGATCGGCTATGATGTTCCCGATAACTGGTTGCGGTTTCCCAACCAGCGGTACTTCATGAACTATGGACCTTATGCCTCGGATGCGACGTATCTCCCGCATCTCATCGCGACTGTCGTGAGCTTCGTGATCCTCGCCATCGCGTTGCGACGTGCCGACGTCCGTCTGGTGAGCCCGGCCAACGCCGTCCGTCCCACGTAGTACGCAGGGCCGATCCGTCCGTCGAGGGGCCGGCTGTTCGGCCGAGTGATGACGATGGGGCCGCCAGAGGTATCCGTCCGGACCCTGGGAGCGCCCTCGGGCCGCCCCGACGGGTGGGGCCGCAGCCATTACCGTGAGGTATGCGCGCGAAGGTTGTGCAGGCTGTCAGGTGGGTCGCGAGCCAGATCCGCGCCCTGCGAGATGTTCCACGCGCCGTGCTGCACTGGCTGCGCAGTCACGCCTCGCGCTGTGTCGCCTCGGTATGGCTGAGTGGGATGGGGATATTTGGGATCACCACGATCCGCCGCGTGGTCGCCGCGCAGGTCGCGGAGGCGCCCGCTGCGGTTGCCCCGCGCTCCGATGGGGCGGTCGAGACGGTCGCGATGCTCGACGTCGACGAGATCAACGGGATCCGGACCCGGCGGCTGCACGCGCTGGGGCTCGCGGCGGCCGGCGATCGCGATGCGCCCGACGACAAGACGATCGAGGAGGCGCGAGCGGCGCAAGCCCACGGGATCGAGCTGGATGGCGAGCGCGTGGCGACAGCTGGCAAGATCGTCGTGGTCACCCGAGGCGGTATCGCAGGCTGGCTCAAGCGCAACCGCGGCAAGACCGCAGATCCCGAGACGCTGGCGTGGCTGCGCGGCGAGGAAGCCGCCGAGGGCCGTGCGAGCTATGCCGGGTGGGCCGATCGCGCAGATGGCAGCATCCTGAACTGGGCGAAGGACCGCCGGCGCGCGGGCACGGCACAGACCGGCCACGGCGGCGTCGCGCCCCCGGGAGAACCTGCGGACAAGACGCCGGACGGCGCGGCGCACGATCCGGGAACCGCCGGCTCGGGAGACTCGCCCGCAGGCGCGGTGCACGACGATCGCGGCGCCGGTTCAGCAGACGTGCAACCAGCTGCGGTTCGCGAAGCGCGCGGCGCAGGCTCGGGCGACGCGCAAACGCCGGCGATGCACGAGACTCGCGAAACCGGCTCGGGACATGCGCAAACGGTCGCGGTGCTCGAGACTCGTGGCGCGGGCTCGGGCGACGCGCAAACGCCCGCGATGCACGAGACTCGTGGCGCGGGCTCGGGCGACGCGCAAACGCCCGCGATGCACGAGACTCGCGAAGCCGGCTCGGGACATGCGCAAACGGTCGCGATGCTCGAGACTCGCGGAGCCGGCTCGGGAGCTGCAGAAACACGGAGTGGCGACGGCCACGCGAGGTCGGCGACTGTGCATCGGGATAGCGGTACGGACGCATCACCCGTGGTCCCGAGCGCTGCACCGGACCCTGCCCGCTCCGTCGCCGTCGCAGGGATCGAGCTGCGCGTGCTCGGCGGTGCCGCGGCGAGCGCATTCCTGCCGCAGGCGCCGGCCGACCCGCACCCGGATCAGCTCGCATCGCTTCGCGAGCGGCTCCGGCCATTCACGACCGCCGGCGCGATCGCGCTGTCGGTTCGCGATCATCGCGTGGTGCTCGTACTACTGTGCGATCAGCTGTTCGCGCACGGGCGGGCGGTGCTGACGACGCAAGGCGCGCAGGTGGTGCGCGGGCTCGGCCGGGTGCTCGCCGAGGATCGCGGTCGCGCCTACAACCTCTCCGTCGACGCCGAGCGCGCGTTCGAGCTGGTGAGTAACCTCGCGATTGCCGGGCTCGCGCCCGAGCGGGTCGAGCTCGCGCTCAAGACGGTCGACCGCGCGATCGACGTCGTCGAGGTCGAGTGGATCGACGGGAAGGATACGCCATGACGGGAACACCGATCTGCTGCAGCGTGCACCCTGACGCGACCGCGGGGTGGCGATGCACCAACGAGGCATGCCGGCAGCACCTGTGTGGCAAGTGCACCGCTCGGCTCGTCAAGCTGTTCACGTGTTGCGCATGCGGCGGCCCCGCGCGGCAGTTGACCGTGTCCCGCAAATTGCACTCGCGCGCTCACTGGTGGGGAGCCGCGGTGCGCTATCCGTTCGGCGCCGGCCTGGCGCTGGCGGTCGCGATGGCGAGCGTCCTCGCCGGGCTGGGATTCGTGGCCCAGATGATCGAGTCGCACCCGCATCAGCTCGACGGCGCGGTCGGGATCGTCGCGATCGTCGCGATCGCAGGCTACGTGCTCGTCACCATCGACCGCACCGCGCGTGGCGCCGAGTCGGGCAAGCTGCTGCGCTTCGCTCGCACGCTGGTGGCGACGGTGCTCGTCTGGGTGCCCAGCGTGGCCTATGTGTTGCTGCTCGGCGTCCCTGGATCCGCGGCCCTGCGTGACTGGGTGCTCTGGGTGTTTGCGGGCCTCACGCTGATCTACCTGCCCCTCGTGCTCGCGGTGGCGGTCACGGACACCTCGTTTCTCGAGGTCGCCAATCCGTTCCGGATGTTCGACATCATGTTCCGACTCGGCAAGACCTACGTGATCTCCCTGGTGGCGACGCTCGCGATGGCGGCGCTGGCCGTGGTCGGTGCCGCGATGGCCGCCGCGATCCGGCAAGCGATTCCGACGCCGCTCGTGCAAGACGCGGTGGCACAGCTGCCGATGCTGGCCGGGCTGGCAATGCTGGGTCACGTGATCGGCATGCTCGCGCATGTCCACGGCGACCTGATGGGCTGGGGCAGCGCCGACCTGTTCGTCGACCCGCTGTTTCCAGACATGGCCGCGGAGGGCCGCCGCAAGATCGTGACCCGGCCGATCGCCACGCGGTCGGTCGACGCTGCGGTCGGCACGTCGCCGATGGCGCCGATGGCACTGGTGTCGCCGCGCGAGCAGGCGGAGGCCACCAAGCTGGCCAACGCGCTCAAGGCCGGCGAGGTCGCCCGCGCCCTGCGGCTCTACGAGGCACGTCCGAGCTGGAGCGCCGCGAGTCTCGACGATCGCCAGCTGGTGGTGCTGGCCAAGGCGGCCGTCCGCGCCAAGAAGCTCGTCCTCGCGCAGGCGCTGCTCGAGGAGGCGTGCGCGCGCAACGGTCGCTCGGTGGCGCAGGCGTGGCTCGCCCTCGCCCAGCTCCACGCCGAGTCGCTCGGCCAGGCGGACCGCGCGCACGCGATCTACCGCAAGATCGTCGACGAGTTTCCCGCTTCCGACGTCGCCAAGCTCGCGACCGCGCAGCTCGGCCACGCGAGCCTGGGCGTCACGGCGTGAACGACGCGACGATCGCGGCGGCCTCGTTGGCGGCGCTGGCCCGCGACGGCTTGGCCAGCGATAGCGCGACGACGTTGCGGCCGCCGACGGTGCGCACGTAGATCTCGACCGCCACCGGGGCGTCGAGATGCTCGGCGATGCCCCGGCACCTGCCGGCGCGGCCGCTCGCCAGCTCGATCAGCGCACAGCCGGCCGGATGGTACGCGCTGGCGTCGATCCCGAGCTGGCGGATCACGCCGCGCTCGGCGATGCGCGCCGCCGCGACCAGATCGTCGCCTCGAGCGACCGCCGCGACAAACAGCCCGTGATCGGGATCCGCCGGGGTCGCGCCGCGAAACACCACGCTCGCGTGTGGATCGGGCGCTGCACCGAGCTCGGAATCGCGGGCCTCTCGCCAGCCGGCCGGAAGCCGCACGCCGAGGTCGACGCGTCGCAGGCGCAGCGCGGGCTCGGGGGCTGCGACCCGCGCCGGGACGCCAGCCGCCGGGACGACAGGTGCGGGGGAACCGCGACCGTAGATGACACCAGCGACCGCCGCGGCTGCGAGGGCAGTCACGGCCAGCGTCCGGGGGCGCAGGCGGGCCGGCCACCGACGCCCGGCGCGATCGCGCCCAGGCCGCGCGATCAGCTCGGCAGACGGCGCGACAACCGGGGTCTGCGCCGTCACGCGAATCGTGAGCTTGAGCGGAGCGACCTCGTCGGGCGGAGCCGCCGGGATCACCTCGACGCGCGGGGCCGCCGGGACCGGCTCCACTGTCGCCGGGGCCGGACCGACGATGCGTTCGGGTGATACGGCGGCGACGACACGCGGGGCGGCGGGCGGGTCGCCTCGCTCGACGCCGGCGCGCGCAGCCTCGAATGCGAGCACGTGTGCGCCCAGCTGATCGAGCTGTGCGTCCTCGGAGATCGCGGCGCCGCGTGCGAGCTCGATGCCCCGCGCGATATCATCGGCGGTCACGGGGCGCCGCCCGGCGAGCGCAAAGAAGCCGGCGATCAGCGACCGCTGACCCGCGGTCAGCTCGATGCCCCGGCCGCGCAGCCACGACGTACACGCCTCGGTCTTGTCGTCGCCGGACACGCGAGCTCGCCAGCGTAGCACTACGCTGCGCGAGCCCGCGCGGGATCACCGTGAGCGCGCGCTGACGAGAGAATCGCGCAGGACCAGGGGCGCCAAGCTCATCCCTCCGCGAGAATCCTATCCCACTCGGCGCTGAGGCCGAGGCGCGAGATCCACAGCTCCAGGAACGGACGATCTAGGTCCCGGCACGCAGGAAGATCCTTCGTACATGGTCTCGGATCATGTCGCCGGTCCAATCCGGGTGAGGTGCGCCCTCGTGGGCCTCGCGCAACCGCCGGGCTGACCAGTAGAGCCGCTCGGATTGCTGCCATCGTTCCGCGGGGATCATGGCGCGGTATCGCGCGAGCTGCTCGGGGGACGGCCGATCCATGACCGCCACGGTAGCACGTGAGCACATCGCTCACGGGGAGGTTGGCGAGGCGTTCGAGAGCCGCAAGCGTCAGAAGTCGAGGCGCAGGATGCGCCCATCGGTGCCGACCAGCCAGCCGGTGCGCTCGTCGGCGAACGCGACCGCCCAGTAGTTGGCGGCACCGTCGAGCACGAACCACGCGTCGCCTTCGTCGGGCGACCAGGCTGCGCCGCCGGGGCCGGTCGCCACCACCGTCGCGCCGGCGCGATGGTCGTCGCGCGACGCGCCATCAGGAGTGTCGGCCTCGGGCTCGTCGTCGCCGGCCTGCCGCTCGTCGAGCTCGTCGCGACCGCGTCCGTGGCGGCCCGGCGCGCCGATCGCGTAGCTCGCGCCGAACACCGCACCGGCGAACGGCGCCGGTGTGGTGAGGGTCCAGGTCGCGCCGCCGTCGCGCGAGCGGGCGAAGTTCTCGTTGGACCGCTCGGTGGGCGTGGCCAGCTCACCAGCCGCGAGAACCCCGTGCTGGCGATCCCGAAACGCGACGCTGAACCCGCCCGAGGTCGGGGAGCCCTGCACGATCGGGGTGTCGTGCGGCGTCCACGAGTGACCGCCGTCGATCGTCGACAGGATGCGCGCGTGCTCGGCGCCGCCGGTCGCGATCCAGGCCTGCCGGGTACCAAAGGTGGCGACGCAGGTACCGCTCGCGGCGAACGCGGCCTCACCCGGCTGGGCCGGCGGCAGCCGATCGCCGATGTCGGTCCAGGCCTGGCCATCGACGGTCTCGAGCACCGGCAGCCGACCGTTCACGGCGTCGCCCATGGCAACGGCGCGCCGGGGGGTCCAGAACGCAAAGCAATCATAGAACCCATTGGGATCCTGATTCTGGAACACCAGCGTCCAGCTCGCGCCGCCATCGCTGGTCTTGTAGATCCGAGAGTCGGTGCCGACGCCGGCGGCGAGGAGGTACGCGACGCGATCGCTCACGGCTTCGACATCGCGAAACTGAAGCGCCTCCGCGCCGGGTACCACGGCGGTGCGCCAGGTCTCCCCGCCATTGGTGGTCACCGCGTACGTGCCGCCGATCCCGCTGGCCCACACCACGCGGGCGTTGACCGGGCTCACTGCTTGCAAGCGGTTCGTGGTGCCGCTCACCTGCTGCGTTTGACGTGGCGCACGCGGCGCGCCATGCGCGGGAGCCGCGCGCGCCACCGAGGCAGCGGAACCGTCGCCGTCACCACGGGCGGCGCAACCGCTCACGGCCCAAAGGGCCAAGGCCAGCGACGCCGTCGCCCACTCCGATCGACGCGCGACCGCGCGGCACATCTCGTTTTGCATACTGCCTCCTTTGGCGCGCGATGTAACCGCGGCCGTCGAGAACCGTCAAGCGGGGGTCGGCGGCCCGTGTTGGCCTGCCGACGACGTGGCGAGCGCTCGAGGATCGCAGGCGCAGATCGCGTGCGGCCCATCGATGTCGGCCGCGCGACCCGTCGGCGCCTGGCGGCGGCTGTCCCACCCGCGCACGCCCCGTCGATCGAGATGACGTGACGACCCGCTCGCCCGCGCACGCCCAGTCGATCGACATGACGTGACGCCCCGCTCGCCCGCGCACGCCCAGTCGATTGAAGATGGCGTGAAGACCCGCCCGCCAGTCGTTTGCAGGCAACGCAGATCGCGAGCGCAATCATGCGTGAAGCGTCGAACATGTGTCAGACGCGCAAACTCGCAAATCCCGCATTGGATCTTTATCCGTTTTATAAGAGGCGAATCGACTCGGGATCAACCAGTCGACCGATGTGTTGTATCCAGTCATCACGGCCGCGGACTTCAGGTTGCAGTCGACTACTATCGTTCATCCCATACGAGCACTGACATGCAGCGATTCGCTGCACTCCACGACGCTGCCCCGCAGGCGAACCAGCGCGACCACAGCGAGCTGCGACACGATCGAGATAGGCTGTTCTCAACTACCAAGCTTCCTCGGGCCTCGCCCGACAATTACACTCCAGGATATCCTCGCGCTTGACTTCATCCTGAAGATAGATATCGTGCTCCCGCGACGTCGAAGCGTGCCGCTCTGTGCCGTGCGCATCACTCCGATAGGAATTCAATGGAGAAGCCGGTTCGCTCTACCCCGTGGCCAACCTATGACAAGGGGAACGTCTTTGTGGATTCCGAAGATCTTCACGCCGCCAAGCTGGCGCTGGAGAACCGGCTGTATTTCCGATACGACCACCGGCAACACAACGACACCGAGACCGGCAGATTCGAAGCCGCGCTGAGACGCTATCTCGGCGTGGAATACGCGCTCGCCGTTTCGAGCGGCACCGCGGCGATCGCGCTCAGCCTCATGTCACTCGAGCTGGAGCCCGGTGCGCTCGTCGCGTGCCCCGGGTTCACGTTCGCCGCGACGCCAAGCGCGATCATGCTCGCGGGTTGCCGCCCGCTGATGATCGAGTGCGACCACAACCTGCACCTCGACGCGAGCGATCTCGCTCGCAAGATGTCGCCGGCGGTGAGGGCGATCGTCGTCGTCCATATGCGCGGCTTTGCGAGCGACATGGAGGCGATCCTCGCCGTCGCACGCACGTGGAACATCCCGGTCATCGAGGACGCGGTCCCCGCGCTCGGCGTCGTGCATGGGGGCAAGCATGTCGGGACGATCGGCGCCGCCGGCGCATTCAGCACCCAGTCGGACAAGTCGCTCAACACCGGGGAGGGCGGATTCCTGGTCTGCAAGGATCCCGCGCAGTTCGCGAAGGCGATCGTGCTGTCGGGAGCCTACGAAGGTCGGTTCAAGCGGCACTTTTCAGGTCCGATTCCGGATATCTGCGACCTCGACTATCCACTGTTCAGCTTCCGGATGGACGAGATCCGCGCGGCCCTTGCCTGCGCGGAGATGGCGCGCCTGCCACGCCGGCTCGAGGTCCTGCGGGCGAACTACGGCTATGTGACCGGCCATCTCGCGGAGCTCGATCGCATCGCGCTCCGCGAGCCGGTAAGCCCGGGGAGCAGCCTCGGGGACTCGCTGATATTTCGGTTGCCGAACGCCTCGGCCGAGCAGGTCGTGCAGGTCGCGTCGGCGCTCAAACGCGAAGGCGTGGATGCGCGTGCGCTCGCCGCGCCGGACGCGCCGAATGTTCGGTGCTTCTGGAACTGGAAGTTCCTGTTCAAAGGCATGAGCCCGTCGGAGATCCGAGAGCTCCTGCCGAATACGACACAGCACCTGTCACACGCCATCGATATTCCGATGTCGCCGACGCTGACACGCGCCGATTGCGATGATCTGATCATGGCGATCCGGAAGGTCCTGAGCCGCCGGACGTCGGCTCGCGCCATGAGTCAGCTCGGCGGCGAGGCTGGCAGGATCGCCGCGGCGCTCAAAGAGCCGAGCGACGGCACACCGTGACCGCGGATCGTCTGGAACACCTACCATGTTGACGCAGTCGCCATCGAACGAACAGCCCACGGAGCCGTCGCCAGGTCAGGCGTTCGCGGCGGCATTCGCCGCGGCGGGCACCAGCGCGCGGGTCGAGCTCCCGACGACGATCACCGAGCAGTTCCCGGGCTTCAAGCGGCGGCCTCGGATCGCGATGCGCAGCCTGTTCAAGATCGTCAAGACCAGGGAGCTCGACGCGAAGTACTGGTACGAGACCCGGCCGGTAGATGGCGCCGCGGCGGTCCGCGACGAGAAGCTGCGCCAGGAGGCGGCGTTCGAGTTCCATGTCGACAAGATCGCGCTGAAGCCCACGACCGCCTGGGTACAGATCCCCGGCCCGCTGCTCGATGATCCGGTCGAGCTCGCGAACTTCATCAATTTTCGCTTGCTGGTCAGGCTCGGAACCGCAGAGAACCAGACGCTGGCGCTCGGGCGCGGCGGCCTGCTGGAGGCCCCCGGCGTTCGACGGTTGGCGGCCGGCCCCGATCCCGTGTCGTCCCTGCTCTCGGCGTGTGACCACGTCGAGCTGATGGGCGGCTCGGCGGACGGGATCGTGATGAGCACGACCGACTACTATCGCTATCTGGTACCGCGACAGGATATCGCGTCGAGCCTCGCGGCGCTGGGGATTCAGATCGCGCGAACCCGGATGCTGAGTCCCGGTACGATCATCGTGGGTGACTTCTTCGCGGGCGCGACGATCTACGACAGCGGGCGATCCTCGATCGGGTTCGGACGGCCACCCGACGGCACGTTTGCACGCGACGGGATCGCCGTGCAGGCCGAGATCCGGACCGCCCTGGCGATTCACCTCCCGACACACTTCTTCGTCGCGTCACTCGTGTAGTCGGTGCAACGATGACCTCGCCTCGGATCACGGTGCTCTCGATCAACGGCTGGTGTCGCAACGGCAGCACCATCATCGGTAATCTCCTGAACGAGGTGCCGGGGTTCGTCCACGTCGGCGAGCTGCACTTCCTGTGGAAGAACGCGTACGCGAACGGCTCGAACACCAGGTGCGGGTGCGGGCTCGACCTGGTGCGCTGTCCGATCTGGTCGCGCGTCCTCGCGGCGGAGCTGCCGCCGGGAACCAGCCCCGCGCAGTACGCCCGCCAGGTGCGCGCGCGCCAGTGGAGCAGCCTGCGGACCCGGCACACGTGGCGCGTGCTCCGCGACGGCCTCGACTCGGACGCGCGGCGCGACCACGCCGAGTTCATGGCGCGCACCTACCGCGTGATCGCCGAGATCACCGGCGCCAGGGTCATCATCGACAGCACGAAGATCCCCGGCGAGTCCGCGCTGCTGTCGCGCGTCGAGGGCATCGATCCGCTGTACCTCCATCTCGTGCGAGACCCACGCGCGGTGGCGCACTCGTGGTCGAAGCAGAAGGACTACGCCTATGTCATGCCGGCGTCGCGCAGCACGGCCTACTGGGTCGGGTTCAATCTGGCCTCGCGGGCGATCGCCAAGCGCCACCCCGAGCGCTCGGTGTTCCTGCGCTACGAGGATTTCATCGCACATCCGGCAGACACGATTCGCTCGCTGATCGAGCGGTGCGGCGGCGACCCATCGGGCAATCCAGTCCATGGCCGGATCGCCGAGCTGCAGAACAATCACACGGTCACCGGCAACCCCGATCGGTTCAAGCACGGACCGACCGAGATCCGAGCGTTCGACGGCGCATGGCAGGCCGAGCTGTCGACCGGGGCCAAGCTCGCCACGCTCGCGCTGTCGTGGCCGCTGATGAAGCACTACGGCTACGCGCTGCGCAGCGAGCTCACGAACGACGCAACGAACGACGCAACGAACGACGCAACGAACAACGCAACGAACAACGCAACGAACAACGCAACGACCGACCCGATCGGCAACCGAACGACCGAATCAACCATCAACGGCGCAGGACCAGCCCCCCATGGATCTCGGCCTCACGCATAGGGTCGCGCTGATCGCCGGCGGCTCGAGCGGACTCGGGCTCGCCGTCGCCACCGAGCTCGCCGCCGAAGGCGCGAGCGTCGTCATCGGCGCGCGCGATCCGGCCCGGCTGGCCGCCGCCGAGACCCGGCTGAACGCGGTCGCGAACGGCCGCGTGCTCGCCTCGCAGGTCAACCTCGAGGACGAGCGTTCGGTGCAGCACTGGGTCAACGACGCCGTCGACCGGATGGGCCGGATCGATATCGTGGTGACCAACAGCGGCGGCCCACCGATCGGGCCGCCCACCGCGTTCACATCCCAAGACTACCGGCGCGCGGTCGACAAGGTGCTGTATCCGGCGATCACGCTCGCGCTCGCCGCGCTGCCCTACATGAAGGCCGCGCGCTGGGGCCGCTTGCTGTTCATCACCTCCGAGACCGTCCATCGCCCGGTCCCGAACCTGACGCTGTCGGGCGTCGCCCGGTCCGGGATCCTGCGGTTCGCCGAGGCGCTCGTCGCCGAGCTGGGCGCGTCCGGGATCACGGTCAACGTGCTCGCGCCGGCGTACCTCCGGAGCCCCCCGGTGGATCGAGCCGCCGCCGCGATGGCCGCGGCGGCCGGCTCCGACATCGAGACCCAGATCCGCGCGATGGCCGAGCACATCCCGCTCGGTCGCGTCGGCGATCCCAGGGAGCTCGCGGCGGTCGCGGCGTTCCTCGCGAGCGAACGCGCCGCGTTCATCACCGGCACGGTGCAGGTGGTCGATGGCGGCGCCAGCGCGGCGGGCGGTCAGCCCAAGCACCTCAGCGCGGCAACCCGCAACATGTTCGTGTGACCGGCATTCCCATGACGACCCGAACCCACCACAGGTACCAGCCATGACGACCACGGGATTCACCGAGCGAGACGTCGAGCAGTTCTTCGACGGCACCACCCAGAACTATCTGAGCTTCTGGGACAGCGAGGGCGTGCTCCATACCGGCTACTTCGCCGACGGCAACTCGAGTGACTATCAGGCGGCGGCCGAACACACCTCGCAGCTGCTCGGCGACGAGACCGACCTCGACGCCACGTCGCGCGTGCTCGACGTCGGGTGCGGCTGTGGCAACTTCGTGTTCGCGCTGGCCCGGCGGTTCACCTGCCGCTGCGAGGGGCTCGATCTCAGCCAGGAGCGCATCAACTTCGCCCAGCGCCGGCGCGCCGAGGACCGCGGCCCCCACGCCAGCCTCGTGAGCTTCACGCATGGCAGCGCGACGCAGCTGCCGTACGAGGCGGCGAGCTTCAGCCACGTGGTCAGCCAGGATGCGCTGTGCCTGGTGCCGGACAAGGCGCAGAGTCACCTCGAGATGTTCCGCGTGCTCGAGCCCGGCGGGCGGCTCGTGCTGTCGGACTTCCTGCAGCCCAAGCTCGAGATCAGCCCGCGCGCGCGCAAGCACGTCTACGATCGCGTGCGGTGGAACTCGGGCTTCTCGCTCGTGGGCTATCAGCAAGCGCTCGAGCGCGTCGGGTTCCGGATCCGGCTCGCTCGCGAGCTGTCGCCGCACCTCAAGCGGACCTATCAGGTGCTCGGCAAGGTCGCGGCGGCGCGCGCGCAGCAAACGTCCAATCCAGCGGCTCGCGACTGGATGCTCGCGTTCGCCGCGTCCTGCACCGAGATCGAGGTCGCGATCCACGACGGCGAGTTCGGATGGGGAATCATCGTCGCGGACAAGCCGAACGCAGCCTGACCATCACCGCACGTCCGTTTCAAGAGCAACGCCACGGGGACCGACACGACAAGGAGATTTGGCGATGAACGCAGCGATCCGAGATGTCCTGATGAAAGACAGCCGCAGAGCCGAGCTGGTCAATCATCGCTTCTTTTCCCGCGTCCGCACCAGTCGTGACCTCGATAAGGAGCAGGTCGCGCGGTTTCTGGGCCAGTGGTGGCATCCGCTGCACTACTTCCCGACCTTTCTGTCCCGGCTGGTCTCCAATGTTCGAGATCTGGAGATGAAGACCGCGGTGTCCAAGATCCTGTGGGAGGAGCTGGGCGAAGGCAAGGTCGAGCGCGCGCACGAGCGGATCTACGTCAGCACGATGACGTCGGTCGGCTTCCCGGTCGAGGCGATCAGCGGCGCGGCAGCGCTGCCGACCACCGAGCGGCTGGTCGCGCGATATGCGGACGCGTCCGGTGACTGCTGGTCCGGTCTCGGCTTCCTGTACGGGACCGAGGTGGCGGATCTCGCCATGGTGTCCGGGATCGGCGTTTCGGTGCGGCGGGTGACCGGCGAGAAGCACCTGCCCTGGGTGACGATTCACGCACACCAGGAGCCGGGGCATATCGAGAGCGCGCAGGACGCGCTGGTCGCTGAGCTCTCGGAGCTCGAGATCCGCAAGATCCATGAGGGCGCCCGCGAGATGTGGACGCTGTGGATCGCGTTCTTCGACACGCTCGACGACGCGGCGGCCGCGGGGCTCGCGCCGAGCTGACCTCGAGCGAGCGACCCGTGCGCCGCCGAGACGGAAGGAGGTGAGGCGCGACGGTCTGGACGTTCGACGAGCCGCGCGTCGAGCTCGCGATCGCATCCGAACCGCGCGAGTCGTCGTGGGTACAGCGATCGCCGATCCGTCAACCAAGAGGTCCAAGCATGAGCGTCTCATCGTCACCCCCACCGGTCGGCACCTCACGTGGCCGATCCGCGCCGCCGCTGGTCGCTTGTTCACGGGCCGAGGATATCCCGCTGTCGTTCGTGCAGCAGCGGCTGTGGTTCGTGGAGCAGCTGGAGCCGGGCAGCGCGTCCTACAACGTTCATTTCCTGTTCCGGCTGCGCGGGCCGCTGAACGTCGGCGCGCTGGACCACGCGCTGCAGGAAGTCGTGCGCCGGCACGAGGTGTTGCGGACCAGCTTTCCCGAGCGGCTCGGGCAATCCAAGCAGGTGATCTCCCCGGCGCCGGCGTTCGCGCTCTCGATCGAGGACCTCGAGCCGCTTCCCGAGACCGAGCGCGCCTCGGCGATGCAGGCCCGAGCGCGGCGCGAGGCCCAGGCGCCATTCGATCTGACCCAGCCGCCGCTGTTCCGCGCGACGCTGCTGCGGCTCGACGAGCACACCCACGCGCTCGTCCTGGTGACCCATCATATCGTCTGCGACAACTGGTCGATCGGCGTGCTGATCGGCGAGATGAGCGCGGTGTACCGCGCGCGGGTGGCCGGCGCGCCGTCGCCGCTGCCCGCGCTCGCGGTGCAATATGCCGACTTCACGGTCTGGCAGCGCCGCTGGCTGGCAGGGGCGGAGCTCGATCACCTGCTGGGCTACTGGCAACGCCAGCTGGCGGGGGCGCCCGCGGTCCTCGAGCTGCCGTCGGACCGTCCCCGACCCGCCGCGCGGTCGACGCGTGGCGCGCGGATGTATCCCGAGCTGCCCGCCGCGCTGGTGACCGCGCTCGCGGCGTTCAGCCGCCAGGCGGGCGTCACGCTGTTCATGACACTGCTCGCCGGGTTCGACACCCTGCTATGGCGCTACAGCGGACAGACCGACCTCGTCGTGGGGACGCCCGTGGCGGGCCGCAACCGGCGCGAGCTCGAGGGGCTGATCGGGTTCTTCGCCAACACGCTGGTGCTGCGCGTCGGCGTCGATCCGGAGCTGAGCTTTCGCGACCTGGTGAAGCGCGTGCGCACGGTCTGCCTCGAGGCCTACGCCCACCAGGACGTGCCATTCGAGAAGCTGGTCGATGCGCTCAAGCTCGAGCGCGACCTGAGCCGGACGCCCCTGGTGCAGGTCATGTTCGGCCTGCAGAACACGCCGTTTGCCCAGGTCGAGCTCGGCGAGTCGACGCTGGAGCCCGTGATGCTCGACGCCGGCACGTCGAACTTCGACCTGACGGTCTCGCTGGAGGTGCGCGACGGCCGGATCACGTCCTGGGTCGAGTACAACACCGATCTGTTCGACGCCGCGACCGTCGAGCGGCTGATGCGGCACTACCGCGTGGTGCTCGAGGCGGCCGTGGCCAGGCCCGATGATCGGCTGGACACGCTGTCGCTGCTGTCGGGTGCCGAGCGCCGGATGATCGTCTTGGACTGGAACCGAACCCAGACCCTGGCCCCGCGCCAGGCCAGCGTCGTCGAGCTGTTCGAGGACCAGGTCCGGCGCACCCCGGATGCGCTCGCGGTGATCGCCGGCGATACCCAGCTCAGCTATCGCGAGCTCGATGCGCGCGCCGAGCTATGGGCGGCCGCGCTGCGGGCGCGCGGCTGCGGCCCCGACGTCCGGGTCGCGCTGGCGCTGCCGCGAGGCCCCGCGTTCCCCATGATGGTGCTGGCGGTGCTCAAGGCCGGCGGCGCCTACGTCCCGCTCGATCCGGCGTATCCCACCGAGCGGCTCGCGTTCATGCTGCGCGACTGCGACGCCCGCGTGCTGGTGACCGAGTCGGCGATCGCCACCGGCCTGCCGGTGAGCCCGGCGCAGGTCCTGCTGGTCGACGAACCGCCGGTGCCTGGCCAGTTTCCCGGTGATGCCGCGGCCGGCCGGCCGGCGCGCGCGGCGGATCTCGCGTACGTGATCTACACGTCGGGTTCGACCGGCCGCCCCAAGGGCGTCGCCATGCCCCACAGCGCGGTGCGGAACCTGATCACCTGGCAATGCGCGCGATCCCCCGAGCCCGCGCGCACCTTGCAGTTCGCCTCGCCGAGCTTCGACGTGTCGTTTCAGGAGCTGTTCGCGACCTGGGGCAACGGCGGCTGCCTGGTGCTCGCCAGCGAGGAGGCGCGGCGCGATCCCGCGGAGCTGTTGCGGGTGTGCCGGGCGCAGCAGATCGAGCGGCTGTTCCTGCCGTTCGTCGCGCTGCACCAGCTGGCCGAGGCCGCCGAGGGCGCCGACCTGCATGGCCTGCGGCTGCGCGACGTGATCACCGCGGGCGAGCAGCTGCGGATCACCCCGGCGATCGCCGCGCTGTTCTCGCAGCTGCCGGCGTGCCGGCTGTACAACCAGTACGGACCGACGGAGACCCACCTGGCGACCGAGCTGGCGCTGACCGGCGACCCGGCCTCGTGGGACGCGCTGCCGTCGATCGGCCGACCGATCGGCAACGTCCGTATCTACGTGCTCGACCGCGATCTCCAGCCGGCGCCGATCGGCGTGCCCGGCGAGCTGTACATCGCAGGTGCCGGCGTGGCCCGCGACTACATCGGGCGCCCCGATCTGACCGCCGAGCGCTTCCTGCGCGATCCGTTCGCGGACGGGCGGATGTATCGCACCGGCGATCGCGCGAAGTACCTCGCGAGCGGCGATCTCGTGTTCCTCGGCCGCTCCGACGATCAGGTCAAGGTGCGCGGTTACCGCATCGAGCTGGGAGAGATCGAGGCCGCGCTCGGTGCCCATCCCGCGGTGAGCGAAGCCGCCGTGGTCGTGCGGACGGAGTCCGGCCACGCGCGGCTGATCGCGTACGTCGCGTGCGTGGCCGGCATCACCGCGAGCGCCGCGGAGCTGAAGCGACACCTGCGAGACCAGCTTCCGGACTACATGGTGCCGGCGGTCGTCGTGATGCTACCGGCGCTCCCGCTGACGCCGAACGGCAAGGTGGATCGCAAGGCGCTGCCGGCGCCCGAGGTGCAGCGCGCGCCGTACGTCGCGCCGGGGACCGCCATGGAGCGCGTGGTCGCGGGGGTGTGGGAAGCGGTGCTGGGCGTGACGAGCCTCGGAGCGACCGAGAACTTCTTCGAGGTCGGCGGCCACTCGCTGCTCGCGATGCAGGTGGTCTCGCGGCTGCGCGCCGCGCTCGGCGCGGAGCTCGCCGTGCGCACGCTGTTCGAGGCGCCGACGATCGCCGAGCTCGCGCTCCGGCTCGAGGCCGCCACGGGCGCACCGATGGCGGTCGCGGAGATCATGCGCGCAAGCCGAGCCGAGCCGCTGCCGCTGTCGTTCGCGCAGCAGCGCCTGTGGTTCCTCGATCAGCTCGAGCCCGGCGGGTTCACCTACAACGTGCCGGTGTTCATGCGGCTTGGCGGCGCGCTCGATGTCTCGGCGCTGGGCCGCAGCCTGAACGCCGTGGTGGCGCGCCACGAGGTGCTGCGCACCCGGTTCTCGGAGGTCCAGGGTGAGCCGCGGCACGTGATCACCGACGCGCTCGACGTGGCGCTCGACCTCGAGCAGGTCCGCGAGCGCGACGTCGCCGAGCGCGCCCGGCGCGAAGCGCAGCGGCCGTTCGACCTCGGAGCCGGCCCGCTGATCCGCGCCCGGCTGCTGCGCGTGCGCGACGACGACCACGTGCTGTTGCTCGTGCTGCATCACATCGTGTGCGACGGCTGGTCGATGGCGATCTTGCTGCGCGAGCTCGGCTCGGTGTACCGCGGCCTCGTGGCCGGCGTGCCGGCACAGCTCGCCGCGCTGCCGATCCAGTACGCCGACTTCGCGCACTGGCAACACCAGTGGTTGACCGGCGAGCTGCTCGATGACCAGCTGGCGTACTGGAAGCGACAGCTCGCGGGGGCGCCGCCGATGCTGGAGCTGCCGACCGATCGACCGAGACCGGCGGTGCGCACGGTGCGCGGCGCGCAGGTGACGCAGGAGCTCGGCGCCGAGCTGACGGCCGCGGTCCGGGCGCTGAGCCAGCGCGCCGGCGCGACCGAGTTCATGACCCTGCTGGCGGCGTTCTACGCGCTGCTGGCGAGCTACAGCGGACAGCACGACCTCGTGGTCGGGTCGCCGATCGCCGGACGGGGCTCGCCGCAGACCGACGAGCTGATCGGGTTCTTCGTGAACACGCTGGTGCTGCGCGCCAGCACCGACGGAGATCCGACGTTCGACGAGCTCGTGCAGCGCGTGCGGGAGGTGTGCCTGGGGGCCTACGCGCACCACGAGCTCCCGTTCGAGAAGCTCGTGGCGGAGCTCTCACCCGACCGCCAGCCGAACCGTACGCCGGTGTTCCAGGTGATGTTCGCGCTGCAGAACGCGCTCGTGACCACGCTGGGCACCGAGCTGGGCATGACCGGCATGACCGCCAGCCCGCTGGACGTCCATCCCGGGATGGCGAAGTTCGATCTGACGCTGCTCGTCCATGCCACGCCGCACGGCCTCGTGACGGCCTGGGAGTACAACGTCGAGCTGTTCGACGAAGCGACGATCGCGCGGATGGCGAGCCACTACGCGCGGCTGCTCGAGACCGCGGTCGCCAGGCCCGCGCGGCGCATCGCTGACCTGCCGCTGCTCTCGGAGGCGGAGCGCGCGCAGCTACTGGCGTGGGGCACCGTCCGCACCGCGTACCCGGAGCACGACTCGCTGCACGCGCTGTTCGAGGCCCAGGTCGCTCGCACGCCGGCCGCGACCGCGATCGTGTTCGGCGACGCGCGGCTGTCGTACGCGGCGCTCAACGCGCAGGCGAACCGACTCGCCCGCTACCTCGTTGCGCGCGGCGTGACCCGCGAGGACCGCGTCGGGATCTGCCTGGGGCGCTCGATCGACTTCGTGGTGTCGGTGCTCGCGGCGATCAAGGCCGGCGCGTGCTATGTGCCGCTCGACCCGAGCTATCCCAATCCGCGGCTCGCGTACATGGCGGCGGACGCCGGGGTGCGCGTCGTGATCATGCGGCGCGGCCCTGGGGCAGCCGATCTGACCGGCATGACCGGCACGCCGATCTGGCTGGACGCCGCCGAGCCCGAGCTTCAGCAGCTCGGCGATGCCAACCTCCCGGTGATCACGACCAGCCGGGACCTCGGCTACATGATGTACACGTCGGGCTCGACCGGCCAGCCCAAGGGGGTCTGCATCGAGCAGCGATCGATCGCGCGCCTGGTACTCGGGACCGACTACGTTCAGCTCGATCGCCACGACGTGGTCGCGCACCTGTCGAACACCTCGTTCGACGCCGCGACGTTCGAGATCTGGGGCGCGCTGCTGACCGGCGCCACGCTGCACGGGATCGCACCGGAGGTCGTGATGTCGCCCGAGGCCTTCGCGCGCGAGCTCGCGACCGGCGGGATCACGACGCTGCTTGCCACCGCGGCGGTGTTCCAGCAGATCGCGGCGATCGCGCCCGGCGCATTCCAGGCGATCGAGCACCTGCTCGTCGGCGGCGACGTGCTCGATGTCACCGCGGTGCGCCGCGTGCTCGCGGCCGGCCGCCCGCGCCGGCTCATCAACGCGTACGGCCCGACCGAGGCCACGACGTGCGCGACCTGGCACCTGGTCGGCGAGGTCGATGACCGCGCGGCGACGCTGCCGATCGGTCGACCGATCGCCAACACCACGATCCGGATCCTGGACGCGCGGCGTCACCTGGTGCCGATCGGCGTGCGCGGCGAGCTCTACGTCGGCGGGCCGGGCGTCGCGCGCGGCTACTGGAATCGCCCCGCGCTGACCGCCGAGCGCTTCGTCGACGATCCGTTCGAGCCCGGCGGCCGGCTGTACCGCACCGGCGACCTCGCCGCGTGGCGCGCCGACGGCGCGATCGAGTTTCACGGGCGGGCCGACGGCCAGATCAAGCTCCGCGGGTTCCGCGTCGAGCTCGGCGAGATCGAGGCCCAGCTGCTGACCTCGGCGGAGCTCACCGCGGGCACGGTGATCGTCCGCGACGACACCGGCGATCAACGCCTGGTGGCGTATGTAGTCCCGCGCGCGGGTGCGGCTCCCGACCCGGGCGCCATCCAGGCACGGCTCGCCGCCGTGTTGCCGAGCTACATGGTCCCGAGCGCGATCGTCGTGCTCGATCAGCTGCCGACCACGCCGAACGGCAAGCTCGACCGCCAGGCCTTGCCGGCACCGTCGCCCCGGCGCGAGGTCAGCGCGGCACCGCGCACCGCGATGGAGGAGATCGTCGGTGAGATCTGGGGACGCGTGCTCAAGCACGACGGGATCGGCGGGCAGGACAACTTCTTCGCGCTCGGCGGACACTCGCTGCTCGCCATGCAGGTGCTGTCGCGGATCAGCAAGGTGATCGGGATCTCGGTGCCGGTCCAGCGCTTGTTCGAGGCGCCGACCGTCGCCGCGTTCGCGCGCGCGGTCGAGGCTCAGCTGACAGGCGGAGCCACGCTGCCGGTCGCTGGCTTCGCGGCGATGCCCAGAGCTGGCAAGCTGCCGCTGTCATCCGCGCAGCAGCGCCTGTGGTACCTCGACCGCCTCGCGCCCGGCGGGTTCTCGTACAACGTGCCGGTGGTCCTGCGGCTGACCGGTCCGCTGCGGATCGACGTGCTCGCCAGGAGCCTGGACGCGATCGCCGGGCGCCACGAGGCGCTGCGGACGCGGTTCGTCGAGATCGACGGAGAACCGGCGCAGGTGATCGCCCCGGCGTCGGCGGTGGCGCGCACGCTCGAGGTCGATCACCTGGCCGCGGGTAGCGACGCGACGCTGGGGCTGCACGCCTGGGCGGTGCGCGAAGCGCAGCATCCGTTCGCGCTCGCCGAGGGACCGGTGTTTCGCGCGAAGCTGCTGGCGCTCGGTCCGGACCACCACGCGCTCGGGCTCACGCTGCATCACATCGTGTGCGATGCCTGGTCGATCGGCATCCTGCTGCGCGAGCTCCAGGAGCTGTACCGCGCGGGGCTCGCGGGCACCGAGCCGGCGCTGGCGCCCCTGGGCGTGCAGGCCGTCGACATCGCGATCCACCAGCGCGACCGGCGAAACGACGAGGTGATGGCGGGCCAGCTCGCGTACTGGACCGCGCAGCTCGCGGGCGCACCCGACCGGCTCGAGTTGCCGACCGACCGGGCTCGCCCGACGGTACAGACGACCCGCGGGGCGATGGTCCACCACCGCCTCGCGCCCGCGCTCGCCGCGGCGGTCCGGGAGCTAGGCAAGCGCCACGGCGTCACGCTGTTCATGACGCTGCTCGCCGGGTACTACGCGCTGCTCCAGCGCTACAGCCGGCAATCCGACCTGGTAGTGGGCTCGCCGATCTCCGAACGCACCCACCAGGAGCTCGAGGACGTGATCGGGTTCATGCTCAACACCGTGGCGCTGCGCGTGCAGATCGCCGGCGACGCGAGCTTCGAGACCCTGCTGGCCAGCGTGCGCGATGCGTGCCTGCGGGCGCAGGCGTGTCGGGACGTGCCGTTCGATCGCGTGGTCGACGCGGTCCGCCCGGCGCGCGACGTCAGCTACACGCCGGTGTTCCAGGTCATGTTCGTGCTCCACAACGCGCCGACCACGCTCGAGCTGCCCGGGCTCGCGGTCGACCCCGTGTACGTCGATGCCGGGCTCGCCAAGTTCGACCTGACGCTGTTCGCCGAGGACACCGGCGAGGCGCTGTGGACCCACTGGGAGTACAACGCCGACCTGTTCGATGCCGCGACGATCGAGCGGATGGCCGGGCACTACGGCGCGCTGCTGGAGGCGGCGGTCGCTCGGCCCCAGGCTCGCCTGGGCGCGCTGCCGCTGCTCACCGAGCCCGAGCGCCGCATGATCGTGGAGGACTGGAACCGCACCCAGGCACCGGCGCCGCGCCAGGCAACCGTGGTCGAGCTGTTCGAGGATCAGGTGCGGCGCACCCCGGACGCCATCGCGGTGATCGAGGCACCGGCAGCTCGCCACGCGGACGGCGAGCTCCGGATCAGCTATCGCGAGCTCGATGCGCGCGCCGAGCACTGGGCCGAGGTATTGCGTGCGCGTGGCTGCGGGCCCCGCACCCGCGTCGCGCTGTCGCTGTCGCGCGGCCCGGCGTTCCCGGTGATGGTGCTCGCGGTGCTCAAGACCGGCGCCGCCTACGTCCCGCTCGATCCGGCGTATCCCGCCGAGCGGCTCGCGTTCATGCTCGAGGACTGCGAGGCGCGCGTGCTCGTGACCGAGACCGCGCTCGCCGCGGAGCTGCCGGCGAGCGCCGCGGAGGTCCTGCGGATCGATGCGCCGGTCCCACCTGTTCCCGCGCCGGCGAACCGAGTGGGCCGAGCCCCGACGTCAGACGACGTCGCCTACGTGATCTACACCTCGGGCTCGACCGGCCGCCCCAAGGGCGTGGTGATGCCGCACGGCCCCATCGTGAACCTGATCGCCTGGCAATGCGCCCGTTCGCCGGTCCCCGCGCGGACCTTGCAGTTCGCGTCGCCCAGCTTCGACGTCTCGTTTCAGGAGCTGTTCGCGACCTGGGCCAACGGTGGTTGTCTGGTGATGGCCAGCGAGGAAGCGCGTCGCGATCCCGTGGAGCTGTTGCGCGTATGCCGGGAGCAACGCATCGAGCGCCTGTTTCTACCGTTCGTCGCGCTGCATCAGCTGGCGGAGACCGCCAGCGGCCGCGATCTGTCCGGCTTGGCGCTGCGCGAGGTCGTCACGGCGGGCGAGCAGCTCCGCATCACCCCGGCGATGACGTGGTTGTTCACACAGCTGCCGAGCTGTCGGCTGTACAACCAGTACGGCCCCACCGAGACCCACGTGGCGACGGAGCTCGCGCTGACCGGTGCACCGGCGTCGTGGGACCCGCTGCCGTCGATCGGCCGGCCGATCGCCAATACCCGGGTGTACTTGCTCGATGACGGCCGGAAGCCCACGCCGATCGGCGTGCCCGGCGAGCTGTGCATCGGCGGTGCCGCGGTCGCGCGCGGTTACTGGAACCGCCCCGATCTGACCGCGGAGCGCTTCGTCGACGATCCGTTCGAGCCCGGCGGCCGGCTGTACCGCACCGGAGACCTGGCGTCCTGGCGCAGCGATGGAACCATCGCGTTTCACGGCCGGATCGACGGCCAGGTCAAGCTCCGCGGGTTCCGCGTCGAGCTCGGCGAGATCGAGGCCCAGCTGCTCGAGATCGCGGACCTGGCGGCGGCGACCGTCGCCCTCCGCACCGACACCGGTGATCCGCGCCTGGTCGCGTATGTCGTGCCCCGTGCCGGAGCCGTGCTCGAGCTCGACGCCATCCAGGCCCGGCTCGCGGCAGTGCTGCCGCGCTACATGGTGCCGAGCGCGATCGTCGTGCTCGATCGGATCCCGACCTCCCCGAACGGCAAGGTCGATCACCGCAAGCTGCCGGCGCCGTCCGCCCGGCGCGATGACCTCGGCGGGCACTACGTCGCGCCACGCGGTGATGTGGAGCACGCGATCGCGCAGATCTGGGCCGAGGCGCTCGGCGTCGATCGCGTCGGCGCCAACGACAACTTCTTCGACCTTGGCGGCAGCTCGCTCTTGCTCGTGCCGGTCCGGTCGCGGATCGAGGCGGTGTTCGGTCGGCCGGTGCCGATGGTGGTGCTCGCCGAGTCGCCGGGCCTTGGCGAGCTCGCGCGGCGACTCGGCCCCAGCGCAGCGCCGGCCACGCTGGCGTCGAGCTGTCTGGTGCGGCTCCAGCGCGGCGGCGCGGCGACCCCGATGTTCTTCGTCCACGGCGGCGGTGGCCAGGCGCTGGTCTACCGCGAGCTCGCGCGCGCCATCGATCCCGATCGCACCATGTACGGGTTCGCGGCGCGCGGCCTCGACCGCGGCGAGCCGCTCCACACCTCGGTCGAGGACATGGCGAGCCACTACCTCGACCTCGCGCGCGAGGTGCATCCCGACGGCCCGTATCTGCTCGTCGGCGCGTCGCTGGGCGGCATGATCGCCTACGAGATGGCGCGCCGGCTCACCGCGAGCGGGCACGCCGTCCCGCTGTGCGTGATGCTCGATACCCCAGGGCCGGGAGTCGTGCCCGAGCCGATCGCCGACGCGGCCGACATGCTCGCGTTCCACCTCGAGGGCCGCGGCCGGATCTCGGCCGCCGCGCTGCGCGGGCACTCGCTCGACGATCAGCTTCGCCTGATCAACGACGCCGCCCGCGCCGCGGGCGGCGCGCCGCCGTTCTCCGACCTCGCGCAGGGCCGCCGGCTCGTCGCGCTGTGGCAGAACAACTCGCGGGCCGCATCGCGATACACCGCGCCGCCGTGGCCTGCCGGACAGGTCGAGTTCTTCTCCGCGGCCGAGTACGATCCGCAGCTACCGCACCACCTCGAACGCGCGTGGACCGACCGCTGCACCTTGCACGTGGCGACCGCTCCCGGCAACCACTGGACCATGGTCGCACCGCCGCACGCGGCCGCGCTCGGCGCGCGGATCCGCCGCTGTCTCGAGACTCGCACAGGGAAGCCTCGCCTATGACCACCACCCACGCATCGCGATCCGTCGAGGACATCATCGCCGGCCACTGGCGGCTGCTGCTGCACGTCGACGCCGTCCAACCGACCGACGACTTCATCGGGCTCGGCGGCGATTCGCTGCGCGCGACGATGCTGGCGAACCGGATCGAGGACGAGCTCGGCGTCCGGCCCGAGATCGCGGAGCTGTTCACCACGCTCGCCGAGGTGGCTCGCCACTGCGAAGCGCTGCTCGCGGACCGCGATCCCGAGCGCGCCGCCCGAGGTGGCGTGTGACCGCGCGGTTCGACAACGCCCCGGCGCGACTCCACGGCGGGCGCTATCGCGAGCGCGGCTGGTGGCGCGACACCACGCTGCTCGACGATCTGCGTGCCGCGGCCACCCGGATGCCTGACAAGCCGGCGATCATCGCCGCGCGGTCGTTCGCGCGAGACGTGATCACGGTGACGTACGCGGAGCTGGCCGGCCACGTCGATCGGTTCGCCGCGGGCCTCGTGGCGCTCGGCGTCGAGCGCGAGGACATCGTCGCGGTCCAGCTGCCCAACTGGTGGCAGTACAACGCGATCGCGCTGGCGTGCGCGCGGATCGGCGCGGTGATCGCGCCGATCCCGGTGGACTACCGGCGCCGCGAGGTCGAGTTCGTGCTGTCGCGGACCTGTGCCCGCGTGTACATCGGCCCGTCGGCGTGGCTCGGGTTCTCGCACCAGGCGCTGCTGCGCGAGCTCGCCCCCGGCCTGCCGGCGCTGCGCCACCGGCTCCTCGTCGCGGCCGGCGGCAACGTCGGAGACGGCGAGCTCGACTTCGACGGTCACTTCGTCGCCGCGCACCTGCAGCGTCACCCGGCGGCCGAGCTCGATCGGCGCGCGCCGGCGCCCGACGACGTGTTCCTCGTCATGTACACCTCGGGCACCACCGGCGAGCCCAAGGGCGTCGTCCACTCGTTCAATACGCTCTACGCCATCACCCGGGCGGTGACGGAGACCGCGTCTTTGGGCGACGCCAGCATCGTCACCACGCCGTCGGGGATGACCGGCTTCATCGGGTTTCTCTACGACTTCCTGGTCCCGATCCAGAACGCCGCCACCGCGGTGTACGCCGACCTCGGCGATCCGGACCGCGGGCTGCAGCTGATCGAGCAGTATGGCATCAGCTTCCTGTACGCGATCCCGACCTACGTGGGCAGCCTCATCGAGGCGCAGCAGCGCCGTCCGCGCCGGATCGACGCACTCCAGCTCGTCGTCACCGGCTCCGCGGCGGTACCGCCGCAGCTGATCGGCGCCGCGCGCGACACGCTCGGAGCGCGGGTCCAGACGCTGTGGGGGATGACCGAGACCGGCGGCGTGACGTTCACCGGACCGGACGATCCGCCGGACTGGCCCGCGCAGAGCGACGGGCGGCCGTGCGCGTGGATGGAGATCCAGCTCGCCGACGTCGCGGCCGACGGCACCGGGCGGCTGCGCGTCCGCGGCGCGAACCAGTGCCTGGGCTACTTCGAGCGGCCGGACATGTACGCGGCCGTCATCGATGACGAGGGCTGGTTCGACACCGGCGATCTGGTGCGGCCCGACGGCCGTGGCGGGATCCGCATCGTGGGGCGCATCAAGGATGTGATCGTGCGCAGCGGCCAGAAGGTCCCGGTCCTCGAGGTCGAAGCCGCGCTGGGTACGCACCCGCAGGTCGCCGTGGTCGCGCTGGTGGCTGACCCCGACACCGAGCTCGGCGAACGGATCTGCGCCGTGATCGTGGCGCGCGACCGACCGCCCACCCTGCCCGAGCTCCGCGACCACCTGCGCGCGCTCGGCATGTCGGCGCAGTACTGGCCCGATCGGCTCCATCTCGTTCCCGAGATGCCGCTGACCTCGTCGGGGAAGATCCAGAAGCACGTGCTCCAGGACCAGCTCCGCTCCGCGCACCACGGCGCCGACCCCTCGCCCCGTCCCCGGTGATGGACTTCACACCCACCGACGAGCAGCTGGTGATCCAGCGGACGGCACGCGAGTTTGCCGACCGCGTGCTCGCGCCGCGTGCGGCCGCGCGCGACGCCACCTCCGCGTTCCCGCTCGCCGAGTTGCGCGAGCTCGGCCGGCTCGGCATGCTCGGGGTCGCGGTGTCCGAGTCGCTCGGCGGCGCGGGTGCCGACACCGTCAGCTACGCGCTCGTGATGCAGGAGCTGTCGCGCGTCGACGCGTCGGTCGCGCTCTTGACCTCGGCGACCAACATGGTCGCCCAGCTGATCGCGACGCGAGGCAGCGCGGCGCTCGCCGCGGCGTGGGTCCCGCGCCTGGTCTCCGGCGAGCTGGTGTGCGGCGCCTTCGCGCTCAGCGAGGCCGACGCCGGCTCCGACGCATCGGCGATGACCACGCTCGCGACCCGGACCGCGAGCGGCTGGCGGCTCTCGGGCACCAAGCAGTGGATCACCGCCGGTGATCGCGCGGGTTGTATCGTCGTGTGGGCACTGACCCAACCCCGCGGCCCCGGGCCTGGCCCCGGGCGTGGCATCACCGCCTTCGTCGTTCCCGGCAGCGCGCCCGGCATCACCGTGGCGCGGCTCGAGGACAAGCTCGGGCTCCGCGGCACGTCGACCGCGCAGCTCGTGCTCGATGGCGTCGAGCTCGGCGACGACGCGGTGCTCGGCCATGTCGGCGGCGGCTTCGCGCTGGCCATGGTCGCGCTCGACGGCGGACGGATCGGCATCGCCGCGCAGGCGATCGGGATCGCGCACGGCGCCCTCGACGCCGCGCTGCGCTACGCCCGCGATCGCCACACGTTCGGCCAGCCGATCATCGAGCATGGCGGGATCGCTGCCATGCTCGCCGATGCCGCCACCTGGCTCGACGCCGCGACCCTGCTCACCCTGCGGGCCGCCGCGCTCAAGGACCGCCGCGTCCCGTTCTCGCAGCAGGCCGCCATGGCCAAGCTGTTCGCCACCGAGCACGCGTGGAAGATCTGCGACATCGCGCTGCAAGTTCACGGCGGCTACGGTTACACCCGCGACGCTCCGATCGAGCGCGCGCTGCGCGACGTCCGGGCCACCCGGATCTACGAAGGCACGAGCGAGATCCAGCGGCTCACGATCGCGCGCAACCTGATGCGCTGACGCGCTCGCGCGATCAGCCCGCGGCCTGCCGCGTGCGCTTGCGGTGGTGGCTCGGGGTCTCGCCGGTCCAGCGCTGGAACGCCCGCACGAAGCCGGCCGCGTCGGCGTAGCCGAGCGCGCGCGCGACGTCGTCCATCGCGAGCTGCGACTGCTCGAGCAGCGTGATCGCGTGGGCGCGCCGGACCTCGTCGCGCAGCGCGTGGAACGTCGTGCCGGTGCGACTGAGGTGTCGCCGCAGCGTCCGGCTCGAGACCACGAGCCGGCTCGCCGCCTGCTCCAGATCGGGGAACCCGTTCGCCGGGTTCGACAGCAGCGCGCGCGTGCGCTCGAGCAGCGCATCTCCCGGATCGATCAGCTTGCGCTCGTTCTCGAGCGCGGATACCGCCTCGCGATTGGCGACCGGCTCGCGCAGCGCCAGCGGACGATCGAGCCACCGAGCGGGGAACCGCGCCTCGTTGGTCGCGCAGCCGTACCGGGCACGCGGCACCTGATCGCGAAACCTGCGGTGGTATGGCGGCTCCGGCGAGTCCGACCAAAACTCGATCGCGGGATGCGTGAACCGCTCGCCCAGCATGAACTCGCCGAGCCGGATCACCCCGCCCAGCACGACCTCGAGCACGACCCTGCGCATCGCCCCAACCGAGGCGAGCTCGACGAACCGCATGATCGCGGTGTCGCCCTCCACCAGCAGCCGGATCCGCCACGGGCTGGCGCGGACCTCCATGTAGCGCTCCCCGAGCAGGATCGCGTCGCGCAGCGAGTTGCATGTGATCAACGCGAAGCCGAGCCAGCCGTGCGACGACGCCTTGAGCGACAGCCCCAGCTCGAGCCCCAGCGACTCGTCGTGCGTCAGCTCCACCCCGTTCCACATCATCTGCGCCGCGGCGGCGAGCGACATCCGGGCGTTCGGATCATCGAGCTGCTCGAGCGTATGGCCGGTCCCCGCCAGCACCTGCGCCGGGGGGAAGCCACGGATCGTCAACATCGCCACCAGCCGCGCGGCATACGAAACCGGTACCAGCGGAATCTCCATGTCACTCGCACGTGAGCTCATCGGATCACATCCCGTTCCTGCGCTGCAAGAATACCGACGGCGACACCGCTACGACAAGTCGTCTCGTGTACCTGACGACTCCGATGGGCAGTGCCCACAGTCGGTTGCTACGCACCGACGAGCGAGAACCCGGCTACATAGACTATCTATACAATGGGTCGAGCGTCTGTCGACCCATGGACAATCAATGGGGCAATGGGTCGCCCCCTATCAGCCATCGCCCAGCGCCGTCGCCTCTGGGTGCGCCGAGCGCTCGCCGCAGCCTCCGACAAGCTGCACGATGCGCCACGACCGACCCGATCGAAAGAAGACGTGGCGACAAGCCGACGAAGTCGGCTTTGTTCGACAGGTCCTGAGTTGGCGAAGTCTCACGCCGACGGCGTGGGGCGCGCGGGCCAAGCCGTCACTTCACCGCGTGGTACGTCATGCACTCGGTGCCGGTGTCGTGGTTCGCACCGCCGGGCTGGATCGTCTGCATGAGGCCCTGCTGGGCGTTGTACGTGAACGGCAGCGGGAACGGACCGAACGGCGAGCACGTGATGTTGAACGTCAGGGCGTTATCGACGGTGGTGTACGTGCCCGCGAGCCGCGACGCGCCCTGGTGGTCGATCTCCGAGACGAACTCGAAGGTCGTGTCGCCATGCATGACGAGTGTGATCTTGTCGCGAGTACCGCTCGGCGTCGCCCCGTTGTAGTACACGTCGCTCTCCATCACGTAGCGCGTGTCGAGCAGCAGCGCGCCGCCCGTCCCGACGGGCGCGGTGCCGATCACGCTCTGCTCGACGACCCACGAGTCGACGATCTTGAGGCCGCCGCACACGCCCGGCGCCTGCTTGCAGGCCGCGCCGGTGGCCGGGTGCTCGAAGCCGGTCGCGGTGCCGCCGACCAGCTTGTACGCGCGCACCACGTTCTGGTCGTAGGTCTGGAGCCCGTCGCCGCGTGCCGTGAAGCCAAACGCGCGCGTCGTTCCCGCGTCGGGGCCGCTCGTGTAGGTCAGCCCCAGGCCGGCGCCGCAGAACGTCAGTGACGCGATCGCGGTGGTCGTCACGCCGTCGCGCGTCGTGGTGATCTTGGCCTGGCCACCCGCGAGGCTCAGCCGTTCGGTCACGACCGTGGCCGGTACCGTGCCCGGATCGCCGCCGGGCCCGACGTAGACCTTGCTGGACACGAGGTCGTAGGTGCCGTCGATCAGCACATCGCCGCCGCGCGAGCTCGGCGGATCGTCGGTGACCCCCTGCGTGACCACGGCCTGGCCGGCCAGCAACCCCTGCGCGGCCGTGGTGTCATCGACCGCGGAGTCATCGACGCAGCCGGCGAGAGACGCACACAAGAACATCGCGGATAGAAGTCGTTGCATAGGACATTCATATACGCCGCACACCGGCACATCGCAGCCGAAACTACGCCGATGGCCGCTGTTGGCAACCCACGTGTCCGGATCCGCACCGTCCGCACGGATTCGGGATGCGGCTGCAGGGCTGTGTTGTGCCTGTCAGTAGGCGCGGCGCGGGGGCTCCGTTGCGATGCCACCGTGGTTGACGTCGTTGGCGATGATCAACGACTCATCCAGCGACGAGTGACCTGCAGAGCCACCTGGTGGCGGGCGGGCCAGGCACAACCCCTTGCGCCCGCTAGCCGCCTCGTTTCTCCGATCCAGCGCGCGTCCCCGCGTCGGGCGCCGCGCCCCGCTGGTATTTCCCCGTGAGGAAGCCGCCCGCCAGCGGCGACCAGGGTAACAGACCGATGCCGTTGTGCAGCTGAGGGATCCCCTCGTTTCGGGTGCGTAGGTATCCGGAATTGCTCCGGAACATCGAGGGAATTTCGGTAATGGTCGCGCTGTTCTGGCGAGATGATGAGCCGCCGCGCGATCCTGAGCTTCGTGA